>Ga0207677_10000005_pt1 | contig 287656 bp, 251 predicted proteins | sample KBSMisM42_FD_184311 | JGI IMG/M metagenome (GOLD analysis project Ga0207677, IMG submission 184311) | Miscanthus rhizosphere microbial communities from Kellogg Biological Station, Michigan, USA - KBS Miscanthus M4-2 (SPAdes) (version 2) | ecosystem: Host-associated > Plants > Roots >...
GGGCTGTCGATAGATCGCCGGTGGGGTCGGGCGGGGCGCGAGGGAGACGGGGCGGCCGGCCGCCAGCGCTTCGGCGGCGTGACCGGCCTCGCGCTCGGCCGCGGCATCGGGAGAGCTGACGGGAAGCACGGACGTCGCGGGCGCGCGGCCCTGCTGCTGTACGACGTGCGTCAGTTCGTGCGCCAGAAGCCGTCGGCCCTCCGTCGAGTCGGGTCGGTAGCGGCCCGCGCCGAAGATGATGTGGTGTCCCACCGTGTAGGCTTCCGCACCCAGCGCCTCGGCGGAAGCCGCGGCCTGCTCGTCGGCGTGAACGCGGACGTTCGCCAGACTCGCACCCAGCCCTGGCTCCAAACGCTCCCTCGCCTTGATGTCGAGCGGCGCGCCTGAGCCCGGGCTCGTTGACGGTCTCCATCGCGCTGCCGACTCTGCGCGGTGCACCGGGATCCGGCTGAAGTCGTGCTCGAAGTGAGCTGCACCGTGGGTCGCGCGCTGTAGCGGAGGTGTGGAGTGCGCGTCGTGCCGTTGTCCGGAAGGGGTCGGGCGGTCCTTCACGGATCCCGCAGGGTCGGTCTGCCGGGTTGCCCGCGGCTCCATCCTGAAGGTGCTCATCGTGATTTCCCTTTCAGGCGACGTACCCGGCGTTTGACTACACAACAGTGCGTGAGCGATCGATTGAGAACGCGAATTGTATATTCGGACACGTTGCATCGCGTGTCATCGCATGGAGTGTGGCGCATCGAAAGTACCGATGCAGGAAGGCCCACCCCTACCCGCCCCTGACGATGGACCCATCACGCCGGAGGTCGCGGGTTCGAGCCCCGTCGGCCCCGCCAATCTAAGCTCTCATGCGCCGCGACTTCGCGGCGTTTCGTGTTTCTGGCGAGTCGCACTCCCAAGGTTCGGGTATACGACGCGTCGCGACGGGCTGCGTCAGAACCGCCCACCGTCCACATCCCTGATGAACCCGATCAATCCTGCAAAGTATGTCTGCTGATCGTCGTAAGGGGCCATGTGGCTGCCGTTCGGGCAGTACAGGAAGCGGCTGTGCGGAAGTTGCGACGCCATCCACTTCATATGCTCGGGATCCATCGTGTCGTGACGCGCGCCGATGACCAGTGTGGGCGTGGTGATCTTCGACAGGTCGCCGCTGCGGTCCCAGGTCGCCAGCTTCCCGATCACGCCCAGCTCACTCGTTCCCTGCATCGGCACATAAACGGCCGGATTGATGTGCTGGAATGCGCGGCTCATGCCGTCCGGCCACTCCGCGGCGGGCATGCGGAGCAGGTGGTGCTCGTAGTAATGCGGAACGAGCAGCTCCATGTAACGCGGCTTGTCGTTCTCGCCGGCTGCTTCCATCTGTTGGATCTCGGCGAGCACCGCCTGATCCATCTGCGGCAGGAGCACGTTGCGCGTGTACTCGTTGTGGCGGGGGATGCTCGACATCATGTTCGAGATCACCAGCGCCTTGAGATGCTCCTGATGCTGCAGCGCGTACTCGACGGCCAGCAGGCCGCCCCACGAATGGCCATACAGATAGAAGTTCTCGCGGCTCAGACCGAGTGCCTGCCGCACCTGATCGACCTCGTCCACGAACCGCGGCAGGTCCCACAGCTCCGGCTCGTCCGGCTGATCGCTGTAGTACGTTCCGAGCTGATCGTAAAAGTAGTACTCGATGCCGGCGTCTGGAAAGTAGCTGTCGAATGCCTCGAGGTATTCGTGCGTAATGCCCGGTCCACCCTGCAGCAACAGCATCTTGATGCGCGGATTGTCGCCCCTGCGTCTGGTCCAGACGCGGAACGTGCCCCTGGGCGTCGTCACCGGAATCATGCGAACACCTGCGCCGCGGGTCTCGTCAATTTCATTCATAGCGACTCCAGTTTCATCGGCGGACGGACAATTCTTCGAATGGAACGAACGGGAAGAACTGGCGTACGCGCAGCCCCTGCACTTCGGGACGCGCGAAACAGTAAGCCTGTTCGTGGAAGAGCGGAATGAGCAGCGTTTCGCTCGAGACGATCTCGTCGATCTCCCGATAGATTTCGTCACGAAGATCGCGATTGGTCTCGGAGCGGCCGCGGGCGATGAGGCGATCGATGCGCGCGTTGCCGCACGCCCATCCCGCGACGCTCCTCGACGTCTCGAGAATCCCGCCCACGAAGTTGTCCGAGTCGGGATAGTCGTAGACCCACCGCGTGAACAGCAGGTCGGCATCGGTGTGCCGGTCGCGCAGCAGCTTGCCGCTGACGATGTCCGGGAGGAAGCCGATGTGCCGGAGTCGCTCGGCCACGGCGTCGACGAAGACGCCGTAGATGCGTGCGAACACGGTGTAGGCACCGACGAGCAGCTCGATCTTCGCCGGCGAGGGGACCGTCGCGCCGCGCGGCCTGCTGCGCGGAAGCGGGTCGTGCCCGAGGAGTCCCGGCGGGAAGATGCCGGTGGCGGGGATGACGCGCGGATCGATCAGGCGCACCAGCGAGTTGATGTCGAGCGCCGCCGCGACCCGCTCACGCGATTCGCGGTCGTTGAACACCGGAGAGTGGACGTTGAACGCGAGCACGCACGTCGACAGCACGGGCGCCTCGGAGTACGAGGGAGCGAGCTTCGTGTCGTGCCGCAGCGCACGATAGTCGGGCGGCGGCATGTCGTAGGCGAGCGAGATCCGTCCGGAGCGGAAACGCGGCGCGATCTCCTCCGCCGGTACGCCCAGCCAGGCCACCAGGCTCTCAGCGCGCGGCAGATTCTCGCGCCAGTAATACGGGTTGGCCTCCAGCTCGATCCAGCGTCCCGGATCGATGCGGCCCACGCGGAACGGTCCGCTGCCGATGCACGACTCCCTCCACGTGCCGGCGATCTCCTCGGTGCCTTCCGGCACGATCGACAGTGAGGGGAACGTCAGGATGGCCGGGAAGAAGGCGACCGGCTCTTTCAGCGTGAAGACGATCTCCGTGTCGGAAACGACGCGTACTCCGGCCAGCTCGCTTCCGCGGCGCTCGATGACTTCCCGTGCGCCGTCGATCGACCCGAGCAGCGTCTCGTTCCACGCCGCGCCGCTCCGCAGCACGCGCTCGATCGAATGACGTACGTCGCGCGCGGTCATCCTGCGGCCGTCGTGAAAGACGACGTCGTCGCGCAGCACGAAGCTGCAGGTGCGGCCGGACTCGGAGACCTCGAAGCTCCTGGCCAGCCACGGGTCGACCATGCCGCGGTCGTTCGTGCGCGTCAGCGTTTCGAACACCGAGTTGACGAGGTGCGTGTGCCACGGATCGCCGGTCAGTGCGGGATCGAGCGTCTCGATCGCCCACATCATCGGCACGTGCAGCACACCGTTGCGCGCGCCGGCCTGCACGCCCCCGCCGTTCTTCCGCAGCACGGCGACGCTGTCGTAGTTGATGTACGGCGCGCTCGAGCGCAACTGCAGTCCGCGCACGGCCGGAGAACAGACGCGGCAGTCGATGTCGTGGAACAGCGGCAGGACGGCGGGGCGGAGCTGCGTCTCGATCGCGCCATAGGTGTGTTCGCGGCGCGCCGCGTCGACGGTCGTCGTGCCGAGCTCGATCAATGCGTCGATCTCCTCGTTGCCGGCGAGCTTTCCGAAGATGCCGTTGCGGGAGTGGAACGCCGCCACGCACGCGTGCGGATCGCAGTACTCCGCGTTCACCTTGCCGAGCACGAGATCGACGTCGCCGCGCTCGAGCGTCTCCAGATACGACGCGAGATCGCTCGTGTCGATCGACACCTCGATGCCGATCTCCTTCCACGTGTCGATCAGCGCGCGGGTAAATGCGCCACAGCGCTCGAGCAGCGCCGGATCGACCGCGGCGTGAAGGACGATCGGCGTCGCGACGCCGCTCCGGTCCAGCCATTCCTTCGCCTGTTCGATCTGCGCGGCGCGCAGACGTCTGCCCGGGTCGTGACCGGCGATGCCGGGTGGGAAGAGTCCCGTGGCCGGCCTGGCCACTCGGTTCAGCGTGCGGCGGACCAGTTGTTCGATGCGAACGATGCCCAGGACCGCGCGGCGGACGTCGGGATTCGCGCCGAAGGGCCGCTGCTGGTTGAGCATCGCCAGGTAGACGTTCTTCTTCGCCGTCTCGGCTACGGCGACGTGCAGGTGCCGCTCCTCCATGATCGCCTCGATCTCGGCCGGCGAGAGATCGCGGACGACGTCGAGTTCGTGCGAGCGGAAGCGCGCCGTCGCCTCGGCTCCGGTCATGTCCAGGCGCATCTCCAGGCGATCGATCCGCGGCGTGAGGCCCCAGTGCCCGTCGAAGCGCACCAGCGTGACTCCATCGTCGTCGGACTTTTCGAGGCGGAACGGGCCCGTACCCGTGATCATGTCGGCAGCGACGGCGGAAGCGTCACCCGACGCGCGGAAGATCGCGAAGTCGGGAGAGCTGAGCAGCGACGGCAGCATCGCCAGGCGGCGCTGGAGCCGGATCTCGACCTGCCGCGGGGAGCGCACGACGAGACCGGCGATCTCCGCCTGCCCGTCCGCTGCGCCTTCCACCGCGCCGGCCAGCGCGTCCCATCCGCTCTTGCCGGAGGCAATGGCCCACTCGATCGACCGCTTCACGTGTCCCGCTTCGAGCGGAGTGCCGTCGTGGAACACCACTGCGTCACGGAGCACGAAGATGTACGTCCGTCCATCGTCGGCAATCCTCCAGCTCTCGCAGAGACGCGGAAGCGGATTTCCGTGCTTGTCGGTGGCGACCAGCGTCTCGCGGATGTTGGCCAGGACCTCCGGCTCCTCCTCCATGCGCCGGGCCGCACGCAGCGCTACGCGGAGAACGCCGCCGCGCGGGAGCTGTGACTCCTCGTGCACGACCGGCTGGATCCGCTGCGCTTCCGAAAGATAGCGATGCGCCGCCGTGTAGTCGGCGCGGAGGTTGGCGATCATCGCGGCCAGGGAGAGCAGCCGCGACACCGCGCCGGCGTCGTCGAGCTCGCGGCCGATGGGAATTGCCTGATCGACCCAACGCCGCGCCTCGTCGACGCGCCGGTTCTGCCACGCCATGTCCGCCGCGGTGCACATCGCCGCGAGTGCCTTCCCCTTCTCGCCGGCGGCTTCGAACACATGGACCGCGGCCTCGATCTCTTCGAGCGCACGTGACGTGTCATTCGTCATGCGGTAGGCCTCGGCCAGCAGCGTGCGCGCTTCCGCCTTCGCCAGCGGGTCCTCGACGAAGGTGATCACGGCCGTGGCCGCGCTGATCGCGTCCTGCTCAGCGAACGCATCGATCGATCTTCGGGCCAGCTTCATCCCGAACTCGACGACTTTCTCCGGCACGTCCCCCTCGGCGTAGTGATGGACCAGCTGTGGATAGACCATCTCCTGCCGGCCGGCGTTCCGTCTCTCCAGCCATTCCGCGAAGGTCCGGTGCAGCGTCCGCCGTTTGCGGCGGGACAGCGTGCCGTAGACCACCTCGCGCGTCACCCCGCTGGAGAACATCATTCGCTCTCCGCGCGACAGCGGCACCTCCTCGAGGAATCGCGCGGCGAGGAGGTTGTCGAGGTCGTCCTCGACGCTCTTTGCGTCCTCGGCGATCGCCTGCAGCTCGCGCACATTGAACTCGCGGCCGAGGACCGATGCGATGCCGAGCGTTTCCATCTGCGGCTTCGGCAGGCGTTCGAGGCGGCGCTCCACCGCCTGCTGGATCGACGCCGGCAGCGCGTCGATGGAGATCGCTGCGTCGCGCGCCAGTCCCCAGGATCCCGACGGCTGGCGCACGATCTCGCCGGAGTCGAGGAGCGACCGCGTCAACTCGCTGGTGAAGTGCGCGTTACCGTCGGTCACCGCGTAGATTCGCTGCACGAGCTGTTCGTCGATGGTGGGGCTGCCGACGATGTTCTCGAGGAAGGTGCGATGCTCGTCCGGCGTGAACGGCGCCAGGGTGATGAGCTTGAAGTGGCGGTCGCCTTCGAAGTGGTCCAGCAGGCGGATGATCGGCGTGCGCCGGTCCGCTTCGTCGCTGCGATACGTGCCGAGAATGAGGATCGGGAGCGGACCGAGGCGATGAATGATGTACTGCAGCGCGTCGGCGGTGACGTTGGCGACATGCAGGTCTTCGAAGACCAGCACCATCGGCTCGCCGCCGCTCATACGGATGTAGCAGCGGGCCAGCAGCTCGAAGATGTAGGTGCGATCGTCGCGCAGCGGAGCCGATGCGTCGGGCCGCACGATCATGTCCGAGGTGACGCGGCGGAGCTCCGGAATGTCGGCGAGGAGCGGGAAGGTCTGGCTCAGCTCGGGCGCAAGGTCGGCGAATTGCCGCGCCACTTGCGGACCACAGACGCGGAAGAACTGCTGCACGAGTTGGCAGAGGGTGTTGTACGGGAGCGTGTCGTCGAAGTCGACACAGCGGGCCCGGAACATCGGGATGGAGCGCGACGCAGTGAGGGTTTCGAGCTCGTCGACCATGCGCGTCTTGCCGACGCCGGTGGCGCCGCCGATCATCACGAAGCGCCCTTCGCCCGAGGCGGCGGCGTCGAGGCACGTCCGGAGCGTTTCGAGCTCCGGCTTCCGTCCGACGAGACTGCCGGGCCGCGGCTGGACCGGCCGCTCCACCCAGGCGGACGTGCGCTGCGCGGACTCATCCGGACCCAGCTCCGCGCGGATGCGGAGCAGCGCCTCGGCGAGAACGCGCGCCGTCGGCGGACGATCGTCGCGGTCTTTCGCCAGGCAGCGCATGATCAGTGCGTCCAGCTCCTCCGGAATGTTCAGGGCCATCGTGCGCGGCGCCGGCGGAGTCTCGTTGGCGATGCAATGGAAGAGCGTGGGGACGCCGCCGCCCTCGAACGGGGCGCGCCCGGTCAGCGCCTCGTACAGGACCACGCCGAGGGCGTAGATGTCGGTGCGGCCATCGAGCTCCTTCAGCGCCAGTTGCTCGGGCGCGAGGTAGGCGACGGTTCCAACGACCATTCCTGCCTGCGTCAGGCGCTTGTCCTGGCCGCCGATGGCCAGTCCGAAGTCGGTCACGCGGGCGCGCACGGCGGCGGAGTCCCGGTCGACGAGGATGTTCTCCGGCTTCACGTCGCGATGGACGATTCCGGAGCGGTGCGCGCAGTCGAGCGCGCTCGCCACCTGGGCGGCGATATCGAGGATGTCGTCCATGCCGAGGGAACGCTCGTCCATCAGGCCGCGCAGGTCGCGGCCGCGGATCAGCGACATCACCAGGAAGAGCGACTCTTCGTGATGCCCGAAGTCGTGGACTGCGACGATGCCCGGATGATCGAGCCCGGCCACGACCCGCGCCTCGCGCCGGAAGCGTTCCTCCGCCTGTTCGGTGAAGAGATACGGAGGGATGACTTTGACCGCGACATCGCGGCTCAGCACCGGGTCGTGAGCGAGGAACACGGCACCCATGCCGCCGCGTCCGATCTCGCGCACGATCTCGTAGCGGTTCGCCAGCCGCTCGCCAACCATATAAGTCATGGGGATTGCGGAGATTATAATTGTGGAACTAATGCGGATCAAAGACGGCCGCGGCAGAAACGCATCGGCCGGCGAGCCTCTCGCGGACATTCGAGCCGAGGTGGCGAATCAGCGCAGCCGGAATATCCGGCGGTTGCAGGAGTGGATCGCGCTCCCCTCGATCGCGGCCGAAGGGGTCGGATTTCCGGCGGGCGCGGAGCTCATGGCCGAGCTCGCGCGCGACGCAGGATTCCAGCAGGCCGCGATCATCGACACGGACGGCAAGCCGGGCGTGTTTGCAACGCTCGATGCGGGGGCGCCGAAAACGGTCGGCCTCTACTTCATGTACGACGTCAAACAGTTCGATCCCGCGGAATGGACGTCGCCGCCGCTGGAAGGGCGCCTCGTCGAGAAGCGCGGCCTCGGCAAGGTGCTCGTCGGCCGCGGCGCCGCCAATCAGAAGGGGCCGCAGTCGGCGTTCCTCGCGGCGCTGCACGCGATCCGCGGCGCGGGACAGAAGATGCCGGTGAATCTCGTGCTGGTCGCGGAGGGGGAAGAGGAAATCGGCTCACCGCACATCCGGCAGCTGGTGCTGCGGCCGGAGGTCGCGGCCGCGCTGCGTGAGACCGTGGGGGTGTTCATGCCGGCGGCGACGCAGGATCGCGACGGCGTCGTGCAGGTGAGTCTCGGCGCGAAGGGGATCGTCGAGCTCGAGCTCGTGTCGAGCGGCACCGAGTGGGGGCGCGGGCCGGCGAAGGAGATCCACTCGTCGTTCAAGGCGATGGTCGACAGTCCGGCCTGGCATCTCGTCAAAGCGCTGGACACGCTGGTGTCGGCCGACGGCAACACGATCACGATCGAGAACTATCCGAGGCCGCGGCCGCTCACCGGCGAAGAGCGCGCGATGATCGCCGCGGCCTCGAGTCGTCGCCGCGAAGAGCACACGAAGAAAGTCCTCGGCGTGCAGCGCTGGATCGACGACCTGCCGTGGCTGCAGGCCAACGAGCGGCTGGAGTCGCAGCCGACGATCAACATCGAAGGACTCACCGCCGGCTACACGGGACCGGGCGGTAAAACGATCCTCCCGCATCGCGCGGTGGCAAAGATCGACATGCGCCTCGTGCCCGACATGAAGATGGACGACGCGGTCGCCGCGCTGAAGGCGCACCTGGCGAAGCGCGGCTTCGGCGACATCGCGGTGAACGTGAGCGGCGGCTACGATCCGACCGGCACTGCCGCCGATGCGCCGCTGATCCGCGCGCAGGTCGCGGTGCTCCAGCGCGCGGGCGTCGATTCGGTGATGTGGCCGCGCAACGCGGGCTCGTATCCCGGCTATGTCTTTACCGGAGAGCCGCTGAAGCTTGCCGCCGGCCACTTCGGCCTGGGCCGCGGCAGCGGCGCGCATGCTCCCGACGAGGATTACCTGATCGAGTCGTCGAGCCCGAACGTGCAGGGCTACGACGGCGCGGTGATGTCCTTCGTCGATTACTTGTACGAGTTGGGAAAGCCATGACGACATCGGGCTCGCTCACGGTGGTGGGAACGGGCATTCAAACCGGACAACTGACGTTCGCCGCCCGAAATGCAATCCAGGAAGCGGACAAGCTCCTGTACTTCGTCACCGAGCCGATTGCGAGACGCTATCTGCAGGCCATGAACCCGAACGCCGAGTCGCTTGCACCGCTTTACGAAGACGGAAAGGAGCGCTTCGTCACCTACATGCAGATGGTCGAGCGCATCCTCGACGAGGCGAAGCGCGGACTGCGCGTCTGCGCGGCCTTTTACGGCCATCCGGGTGTTTTCGTCATCCCCGCTCATGAAGCGATCGCCCGGGCGCGGGAAGCCGGGATTCCCGCGAAGATGCTGCCGGGGATTTCCGCGGAAGACTGCCTGTTCGCCGATCTCGGAATCGATCCTGCGCTCCCCGGATGTCAGAGTTTCGAAGCAACCGATTTTCTCGTGCACCGGCGCCAGGCGGACGTCACGGCGTCATTGGTCCTCTGGCAAATCGGCGCCATCGGCGTGCAAACCTGCGAAGTCCGGGACTATGCGCCGCGGAACCTCGACGTGCTGGCCGAGTATCTGTCCGGCTTTTATGGACCGGACCATCGCGTCATCGTCTACGAAGCCTCCGTGTATCCCGATTTCGAATGCAAGGCGGAGCTCACGGCGCTCCGTGCGTTACCGCAGGCCGGCGTCTCCAGGATGTCGACCCTCTATGTGCCGCCGGCGAGCATTCCCCGGCCCGCGGACGCGGAGATGGTCCGGCGGCTCGGCATGAACGAAGAAGCCATTCGCTCACTGGAAGCAAAGCTTCACATGAAGCTGCGTTCGATCGAGGCCTTGATCGGCGAGGATCGTTGATCCGCCTCAGAGGATCATGTAGTCATCGCAGTGGTGGTACTCCGCGCCCTCATCATCGTGCGCCCGTTTGAGCTCGGCAGCGCTGAACTCGAACCCGTTGTCGTGACCGAGAGCGACCAGAGTATCCGTTGATGATTCCTGCACGTGTTTCTGGAACGCGTGGGAGCTTCTGAGCTGCGTGAGGAAGTCTTTTGCGGCTTGTAGAGACATACGTTCCTCCAGACGGTTGAGGTCGTCGATGGACGGCATGACTTAGAGAATGCTGCGCTGAAGTACGTAAACAATATGGTCCCGTTCGCATCGCCGGTCAAGTCGGTCGACGGCCCCTCGGTCTATGATCGAAAGGAGAACGCGCAATGGCGACATTGAAGATGCCGCGGCCCGAATATGCGGGCACCTTCGTGCGGACCCTGAACGGGCTGGGCGTCATGAGCATGCGGCCGGACGCCTGCATGAAGGCCTTCATCGCCTTTGCCACGACGTGCACCGCGCCGGTGGCTGACATTGGAGCGGCTTACGGCGTGGCCACGATCGCCGCACTGAAGGCAGGCGCCAACGTCATTGCGGTGGACGTCGATGAGCGTCATCTCCGGATCCTGAAGCGACGCGTACCGAGGGCCTGCCGGGAACGACTGCAGATCATTCCGGCGTCCTTTCCCGAAGGTCTGAGCCTCGGCCGGGACAGCATCGGCGCGTTTCTCCTTTCCAACGTGCTCAATTTCCTTTCTCCCGATCGCCTGCCTCTGGCGGCCGAACGCCTCTTCGAGTGGCTCGTCGCCGGCGGCAAGGTCTTCATCGCTGCCGGAACGCCGTATTTCGGCGGCGTCAGAGCGTTCGTGCCGGTGTACGAAGTCCGCAAGCGCGCCGGCGAGCCGTGGCCCGGCCATCTGACGGACATCCCGAAGTACGCGCCGATCTGGACGAACAAGTATTCGTCGATGCTGTTGCTCGACCCCGACACGTTGTCCCGCGAGTTCCGGAAGGCCGGCTTCATCATCGAGAAGGCCGAATTCACCGCGCGCCTCGACGTGCCGCCGTCATTGCAGTTGGACGGACGGGAGAGCGTGATGCTCATCGCCAGGAAGCCTTCGCAAACGCCGGCAGCGCCGTCGTGATGTGGTGAAGCGGCAGAACGTCCAGAACTCGCCATGACATTTGTGTGGACATCGATCCCTATGTCCAGCTAGCATCTGCGCAGGTCCACCACTAATCCGCGTCGTCCCGGGGAACCAGTCCGAAAGGAGCTGAGGCATGCCTCATCTGACGTCTGCCGACCTTGCGAATCGCGACTCCATCCCTTCTACGCTCGACACGCTGGTCGTTGGAGCCGGCATGGCCGGGCTTTACGCCACCTGGCGGGTACTCGATCAGGATCCCAAGGCGAAGATCCTGATTTTCGAAAAGTCGGACCGCACCGGCGGAAGGCTGGACTCCGATCTGATTCACTTCAAGGACGGGGGAAAAGAGGAAACGATCAAGGAAGAGGAAGGAGGCATGCGCTTCACCCTCGACCTGATGGACAACCTCATGGCCCTCCTCCTGATCCTCGGCCTGGAGAAGGAAGTCGTGCCGTTCCCGATGGGTCCCAACGGCAACAACCGCCTCTACTTCCGCGGGAACAGCTTCACGAACGACGAAGCGGCCGCAAACGATTACGCGCTCTGGGACCAGCTCTACAACCTCGCGCCGGCCGAGGAGGGGGTCAGTCCGTCCAGCATCATCGACACGGTCTTCAATCGCATTTTGTCGGTGAACCCGCAGTTCAAGGACAGACCGAAACAGCGCACTCCGGAGTTCTGGCAGCGGTTTCGGCTCGAATGCCAGTGGAACGGCGTCCTGCTCAAGGACTGGACGCTCTGGAATCTCTTCGCCGACATGGGCTACTCCAATGAGTGCATCCAGCTCCTGTACAACACGGCCGGCTTCAATGGGACGTTCCTCTCGAAGATGAACGCCGGCGAGGCCTACCAGCTGCTGGAGGACTTCCCCGCCGATCCGAATTTCTTCACTCTGCAGGACGGCTACAGCACCTTGCCGAACGCGCTGGTGAAGGCGATCGGAAAAAAGAAGATCTTCCTCAATACGGAACTGGAAAGCATCGACGAGAAGACGGCCAAGGGATATGTCGTCACCTACAGCACGACCGACAAGAAGGGCCGCCGCACCTTCGGCAAGCTGACGGCGAAAAAGGTCATCCTGGCGATGCCGCGGCTTCCGCTCGAAACGCTGTTCGTCAAATCGAATGCGCTGAACAAACTCACCGACGGACGCGCGGAACGGTTGTGGAACGCATTACAGACCACCACCAACCAGGCTCTGGCCAAGATCAATCTTTATTACGACCAGGCGTGGTGGGGCAATAACCTCAGCGGCAGCGCGGCCGTCGAGTACGGCCCGAACTTCGCCGACCTCCCTCTCGGAACAGTCTATCCGTTCTATTCCATCGACGAGGCCAATACCGCCGCGCTGGAATACGAGAACTGGCTCCAGCAGCAGGGCAAGGATGTGCCGCCCGATCTGGTGGACAAGCTGAACCGGATCACCAACAGGAAATACAACCTCCCCGCTGCCCTGACCATTTACTGCGACTACCTCAACATCAATTTCTGGCGGGCGCTCCAGGAGAACGGTCCGCGCTTCGACTCGCCGATGCAGCGCGAATACAGCGGCCGTAAACCGCAGACGATCTTCGCCGCGTCACAGGCGGTCGTCGACACGGCCACTGTATTTTTCCAGCGGCTGTTCAATACGCACTACGTTCCGCGACCCGTTCTGACCAGCGCCCGGATCTGGGAAGGCGCGCCCATCTTCGGCCTCCCTCCGGGCGAACGATTCGACTATGGCGTCCACCAGTGGGGCCTGCACGCCGACGACGCGGACGTCATCCCGTACCTGGCCGAGCCGCTGGAAGGCATTTACACCTGCAATGAGGCCTATTCCGATTATCAGGGCTGGGTCGAAGGGTCGCTCCGCTCGACCAACCTGGTGCTGGAAAAGGCGTTCGATATGGAGCCGATTTCCACCGTCTACGAGCAGACCCACGGCGTGACGCCGTCCGCGGCGATGAAGATCAGCTATGCGAAATCGTCCGCCGCATTGATCCGGAAATATATCGATCCGCACTTCCCGGCGGACCAGGTGGAGGCGCTGGCCGCCGCGCAGACTCCGCGGAAGTACAAGCCGAAGCAGTACACGGTGAAGCTCACCTATTTCGATCAGCGTCAGTCATAAGGAGCGATCGTCATGGCGACGAACGACACCGTAGCGAATTACCTGAAGACGCGGCTGGAGCAGCTCGGGTTGACGCAGATGTTCGGCATCGCCGGCAACTACACCGCCGCCTTTCTGAACACGATCCTCGCCGATCCCAATTCGCCGATCGCGTTCTCAGGCAACGTCAATGAGCTGTGCGCGGGGTACGCGGCAGACGGCCACGCGCGCCTCACCGGCATCAGCGCGCTGTTCGTCACCTACAGCGTCGGCGCCTTCAGCCTGCTCAATACGATCGCCGGGTCGTACACCGAAATGGTGCCGCTGCTGCTCATCAACGGCGCTCCCACCAACAAAGAGGACAGCACGGAGAAGAACGCCGGGCTGCTCTATGCGCATACGACCGGCAATCTCGTGCCCGACATCGACGTATTCACCGGCGTCACGGTGGCCGCCGAGCGGATCACCAACGCCCGTCAGGCGCCGTTTCAGATCGATTCGGTCCTCACTGCAATGCTGACGCACCACAGGCCGGTGTATCTCGAGGTGACGGAGGACGTCTGGCGCGCCGCCTGTATGGTGCCGCAGGGCCAGCTGAGCTCCGGCGCCGGCGCGATCATCACCGCCAGTGAGACCGATTCCGCGGTGGCCGCCACGCTGCAGATCATCAAGAGCCTGCCGAAGATGATCTTCTGGGCCGGGATCGAGCTGCAGCGGAAGGGGCTGGAGGAGCCGTTCCTCAACCTGCTCGACGCCGTGAATCGCCAGGCCGCGCCGGGGCAGGAGGTGCACTTCGTCACCGACGCGCTGAGCAAGTCGGTGATCTCCGAAAACCATCCGCTGTTCGAGGGCTGCGTGACGATGACGCAGACGGAGATCCAGACGCTGGTCGGCGCGGACGGATGCGTGATCGGCATCGGCGCGTGGACCACCGGCAAGGACACGAACAATCAGAACATCCGCAATTCCAACATCGTCCTCGCCGCCCACGACGTGGTCTGGGCGGGCGCGCAGTTCTTTCCGCTCATCCCGCTGGCGGATTACATCGCCGGATTGACGGCGGCGTTCGAATCGAACGGGACGCAGCTGCAAGGCCTGCGGCTGCAAAAGCCCGCCTCTGCGCGCGCCGCCGCCGGCCCGGTGGATCAGGCCCTCACCTACGACACGTTCTTCGCCACCCTCGGCAGCTGGCTCACGGAAGCGGAGACGATGGTGGTCGATGCCGGCTTCCCGCTGGTCGGCGCGCAGGCGGTCAAGGTCCCGGCGAAGGATGGCTTCGTCGCACAGGCGGCGTGGCTGGCCATCGGCTATTCGGTGGCCGCGGCAACGGGCGTCAAATGCGCACAACCGGACAAGCGCATCATCGTCGTCGTCGGCGACGGCGCGTTTCACGAGACGTGTCAGGCCGTCGCCGATCACCACGCCTACGGCCAGAACAACGTGGTGTTCGTGCTCGCAAACGGCATGTACGGCATCGAGCAGGAGATCGTGAATCCGAACGTCTTCCGCACGCCGCCCATCGACTATCCGGACCAGCAGCTCGACCAGGTCTATCCATACAACCGGCTGAAGAGCTGGCACTACGACAAGGTGACGGAGGCCTTCGGCGGCGAGGGGCGCAAGGCGAACACGGTCCCCGAGCTCGAGGCCATCCTGCAGGAGATCCGCGAGACCCCCGGCAGCAATTTCGTCGTCGAGATTCCGATCCCCTTCCTCGACGTCCCGGCAGGCATCGCCGCCGGCCTGCCGACCGACGTCGGCGAGGACGAAATCGAGAATCCGCAGTGGCCGCCGGTGGACATCTTCTGACTATTGAAACTGCCGCACCGCAGCTTCGAGTTGCGCGTCCACGGTCGACGCCGGATCGCGCGGCACGACGACATCCGGTTCGATCCCCACTCCTTCGTACGTATGTCCCTCCGCGTCGAAGAACGGCGCGTCGGGGACGTTCACGGAGCCGCCGTCGATGAGCGCCGGGGTGCCATTGAGTCCTGTGAAGCCGCCCCAGGTGCGGGTGCCGATGATGGGGCCGAGGTGGAGCATGCGGAAATACCAGCTGAAGTTCTCGCCGGCGGAGACGGTGATGTGATTGACGAGCAGCGCCTTCCGGCCGAAGTGCGCGCCGAAGCGGAGTGCGGGCCACGGCGTGGCGTGCGGGTTATTGGCGGCGGAGTTGAGGAGCGGGCGGTCGAGCAGCTCGGCGGCCATCGCTCCGACCCAGCCGCCCTGGCTCCAGCGCGCATCGATGATGAGCGCCTCTTTCGCGATCTCGCCGGCGAATTGCCGAACGAGCTCGCCGAAGCCGTTCACGCCGAAGTCGGGGACGTGCAGATAGCCGACGCGTCCGCCGCTGACGCGCTCGACGTACTGCCGGTTCTCCTCCACCCAGGCGCGGTAGCGCAGCTCGTTCTCCGACCCGAGCGGCGTGACCGTGATCGTGCGCGACGCCGCGTCGATCGCCGGATGCGGGCCGACGGTCAGCGTCACCTGCTGGCCGGCGCGTCCGGCGAACGCGGAGCGAGGATCGATCGACGGCGACAGCGGTTTGCCATCGACCGCCAGCAGATACTCGCCGGCAGCCACGCCGCGAAGTGGTGAGCGCGCGAGATCATCGGTCGCCGCACCTTCGTAGATCCGCGTGATGCGGAACGCCCCTGCGTCGATTGCGAAGTCGGCGCCGAGCATGCCGGTCGAGCCGGCCGGCGGCAGCGCGATGTCGCCCGGGCTGCCGAGATACGCATGTCCGACGCCGCTCTCGCCGATCATGCTGGCGAGCACGAGATTCACCTCGTCGCGCGTGACGCACGCCTCGATCAGCGGCCGGTAACGCGCCCGCACGCCGTTCCAGTCGGCGAGCGGCTTCGGCGCGTAGAAGAAGTCGCGATACCGCCTCCACGCATCGTCGAACAGCTCGCGCCATTCGTCGCGAAGGTCGATGCGCATCGGCATCGCGGCGTCGACCGCGGTCTCCTTTTCATCGTCGAGCGTGCGCAGGAACGCGTGGCCGTCGCGCATGACCAGCAGATGCATGCCGTCCGAGGAGAGCGCGAACTCGGCGTCGCCGGTGATGACGCGCTCCTTTTGCGTGGCCAGATCGTACGACCGCACGCTGCTCGCGCCGGCGAGATCGGTAAGACCGTAGACCGGGTTCCCGTTGGCCGATGCTTCGAGCGCGGTGATGTTGCCCGCGGTGGTTTTCAAGCGAAACGCGACGCGCTCGAAGTCGTCGCCCGCATCGGCGAGCGGCACGGCCATGAGCGTCGCGTGTGCGCGATACGCGATGCGCTGCGTCAGCCAGTCGTTCACGCTGTTCGAGAAGTTTCGAAAGCTGATGAAGAAGAGATGGTCGCGAGAGAAAACGGGAGCGGCGGCGCCGTAGCGATCGGACGTCAGCGGACGGCGCGCGCCGGTCGCGAGGTCGTAGCGCCAGATCCGGCCGAGGCGATTCGGTGCGGTGAGCGTGTAGGCGAGCCAGCGTGAATCGTTCGACCATGCGGCCTGCGGCGTTTCGCCATACGCGTCGCGATCGACCGTCTTGATCGACCGCGTTGCGACATCGGCGATGAACAGCGTCCCGCTCTGATCGGCGAACGCGAGGTGCTCGTTGTCGCGGCTCCACACCGGGCGGTAGCGGAAGCTGTTCGGCGTATCCGTCACCTGCACGACGTTCCCCGATGCGAGATCGCGCACGTAGACCTGGTACTCGCCGCTCGCGTCGGAGCTGTACGCGAGCTTCGAGCCGTCGGGACTCAGTGCGGCCTCGCGCTCGAACACGCCGCTCGTCGCGGTGAGATTGCGCAGCGCGCCCGCGGCGGTGCCGGTCCAGAGGTCGCCGCGCGCTTCGACGAGCATCGTCGTCCCGGCGAGCTGCCGGTTCGTGATGAAGCGGCTCGCATCGACCTCGCGCGCCAGTTTTTCCGCGGCGGGCAGGCGAATCGGCAGCGAGTGCTCGACGCCGGTCGTGAGGTCGAGCAGATGCAGCGCGGAGCCGTGGCGAAAGACGATGGCACCCGGTCCGATCGATGCCTCGCAGACGTCGAGATCGCGAAAATGCGTCCATTGCCGGCGCGTTTTCGAATCGAGGTCGTACGACCAGACATTCATCCGGCCGTCGTCGCCGGCGTCGGAGAGGTAGTAAATCGTCCGCCCCGCCCACATCGGCTGCGTGTCGCTTCCCGGATGGTCGGTGAGCGCTGTCGATGTGCCGCTCTTCAGATCGAGCAGCCGGATGTCGGGAGCCGAGCCGCCGCGATAGCCCTTCCAGCGGCGGATCAGCATGTTCGGCCACTGCGGCGTGTACGCGAGCCAGCGTCCGGTCGCATCGAGCGCCCCCTCGGCGCCGTAGACGAGCGGCAACTTCTGCGGGAGACCGCCGGACGCGCCGACGATGAAGAGCTGCATCTCGATCCGGCTGAAGGAGAGCGCGTTCGTGGAGAAGATCAGACGGTCATCCGCCGTCCATTGCGTCAGCACCTGTTCCGACGGCAGATACGTGATCCGCAGCGGCGTGCCGCCCGCGCGCGAAATGGTAAAGATGTTGACCATGTTCCGCGACTCGTTGCTTCCGAACGCCACCCGGCTGCCGTCCGGACTGAAACGCGGCCGCGACTTGACGCCCGGCGTCGACGTGAGCGGCTGCGCCGTGCCGCCGCTTCGCTGGACGATCCAGACCTGGCCGCCGTGCACGAAGGCGACATGCGTGCGGCTGACCGCCGGATCGTGCATGAGCGCGCTCGCGCGCACCGCGATGGCGAAGAGGAGGGCGTATCTGAGCCGGTCCATGCGCCGCACCGTAGCGCGGCGCGCCGGCGACGCGATAGCACCGGCTTAAGGTTCGCCGCCGCGCGCGGCGTTGCGAAAGCGCAGCGGCGTGATGCGCATCAGGCGCTTGAACGTGCGGCCGAAATGGCTCTGGTCGAAGAAGCCGGCGCCGAGCGCGATGTCGGCGAGCGGCGCGTCGGTCTCGGTGAGCGCGTGACAGGCGCGCACGATGCGCACGCGCCGCAGGTACTCGCCGACGCTCTGCCCATGCCAGCGTTGAAACGATGCCGCCAGATGAACCGGATGCACGCCCGCCTCGGCGGCGATCGCGCCGAGCGAAAGGCGTGTCGCCGCGTGCGCCTCGATGAAGTCGTTTACGCGGGCGAGCCAGCGCGGCGGCGTCCGCTCCTGTACGCCGGCCGATCGATCCAGCTCCGCCACGAGACACGCTACGAGCGATTCGGCGGCGATGAAATCATCGTCGAACAGCAGCTCGCGATACAGCCGGAATCCGAGGAGCGCGACGGCAGTGCCGGAGAGCACCGTCGACCGGCGCAGCGACGCGGTGTGCTCGCCCGCGCGCGTGAGCCACGCACTCGAGATCTCGACGTTCAGACAGCGCGAGCCGGACGCACCGTACACGTTGTCGTGCGGCTCGTGCCGCGGACGAAAGATGACCATCCCCGGCTTCACCGTCGCTTCCGGTCGTAGCGCGGAGCGGTCGAGCGAGATGCCGCCGAGCGCTACGACGAAGCAGGCATTTTCGTGAGCGTGCCGCGGCAACACCGCGTGCCCGTCGTAACGCGTTTCCGCGAGGTTGAAATCGCCGAAACCGGCCCTCCGGACCGTCGGAACCGCGAACTGCGAGGCCGGAAACGTCCGCATGTTCACTCGCTGATCAGACGACCGGCGATCGATGCGGTTAGCGTGCCGCGAAGGATTTTCGGCGCCGCAGCTGTCCAACAGGCGTATGAGAAAACGAATCGTCGTCTGCGTCGCTCTCATTTTGATCGCCGCCGTGGTGCACGCGGAAACAACGCGCAGGAAATATCTCGTCGCAACGGAGCGGAGCTTTCGCGAGGAAACGCTCGGGACGAGAACCCACGCCCGCTTCACCGGCGTCGATGGCTATACCGTGGAGCTTTCCGATGAGGAAGCGAAGGTGCTGGCAGCGGCGAAGGGCGTCCGGTACGTGGAGCCGGACGTCGAGCGTTTCGTCTCCGCGATGCCTGCGCCGCACCTCGATGCCAGCCAGATGACACCGTGGGGCGTCACTGCGGTCGCGGCGCCGCCGGTCTGGCCGCTCACGCGCGGCGAGGGGGTGCGCGTCGGGATCATCGACACCGGAATCGACCTCAGTCATCCCGATCTGCGCGCGGCGTATCGCGGCGGATACGACTTCGTACACAACGACGCGGTTCCCGAAGAGGAAGCCGAAGGCGGCGCGACGGGACACGGCACGCGCATGGCCGGCGTGATCGCCGGTGCGGACAATGGCTTCGGCGTCGTCGGAGCGGCTCCGGGTGTGTCGCTTTACGTGTTGAAGATCTTCCCGAAAACGGGCGGGGCCGCGACGTCGAACGTGATCCGCGCCGTCGAGTGGGCCATCGCGCAGAAGCTCGACGTGGTGAACTGTTCGTTCGGCGGCGACACGCCGTCGAAGCTCGAGGAAGAGGCGTACGCGCGGGCGCGACGGGCGAACGTGCTCGTGATCGCGGCGGTCGGCAACGACGCGTCGTGGGTTCGCTATCCCGCCGCGTATCCATCGGTCGTCGGGGTGGGAGCGGTCGATCGTACGCTCGGTATCGCGTCGTTTTCGAACACAGGCAGCGAAGTCGATTTCGTCGCGCCCGGCGCCGATGTGATGTCGACGATGATCTCGGGCGGAGGCCGCATCGGCACGATCACGCTCGACGACGGCACGTCGTTGCCGGCACACCCGTTCCTTTACTCGAAATCGGGACCGGCCGCGGGCATCCCTTTCGATTGCGCCTCCGGCTACGCGGGCGATTTCCCGCCTGCCACGGCGCAGAACGTCGCCGTCGTGCAACGCGCGGGGGCGTCGATTCCGGTCAAGGCGACGAACGCCGTCGCCGCGCAGGCCGCGGCTCTCGTCGTGATCAATTCCGCGCCGGACGACATGCCGATGCGCGGCTCGCTCGGGTCCGACGATCCGCGCTGGCCCGTCGCCGTCAGCGTATCGAGACAGACCGGCCAGATCATCGGCCAGCGCGGCTCGCGCGTGCTCCTCGACTCCTACGTGAGCGACTACGAGGCGGCGGACGGCGCGTCGATGGCGGCGCCGCACGTCGCGGCAGTTGCCGCGCTCGTACGCGCGCTGCGTCCCGACCTCAGCGCCGACGAAGTCGTCGCTCTCCTCGCCGCCACCGCCACGGACCTCGGCGACGCCGGCCGCGACTTCGTGTACGGCTACGGTCTCGTCAACGCGTACGCTGCTGCCGCGGCGGCGGTGCCCGCGAGAATGCCGCTGCCGGTGCGCGAGCGGAGGCGGAGCACGGGCCACTGATGTCTACTTCTCATTCACCGATGAACGTCGAACACGCCGATCGCCTGCTCGTCGCCCGCCTGTTGCGCGGCGACGAGGAGGCGTTCACGGAGTTCTTCGACCGCAACTTCGGACCGCTCTATCGCTTCGCCCTGCCGCGTGTGGCGGACGAAGATGCGGCCGAGGAGGTGGTGCAGGCGACGCTCTGCCGCGCGGTGCGGAAACTGGCCGGCTATCGCGGCGAAGCGGCGCTGCTGACGTGGCTGACCACCATCTGCCGCCGCGAGATCGCAACGTATTTCGAACAACGAAAGAAGGCACCGCCGATGATCGATCTCTCCGATGATCTGCCGGAAATCCGCGCGGCGCTCGAATCGCTCGGCGCCGAGGCGGGCGCGCAGCGGCGCGAGGTGGCGAGGATCGTCCACGTCGTGCTCGATTGCCTCCCCGGCCGCTACGGCGACGCGCTGGAGTGGAAGTACATCGACGGACTGACGGTGGCGGAGATCGCGGAGCGGCTCGCCCTCGCGCCGAAGGCGGCGGAATCGCTGCTCACGCGCGCCCGCGTCGCGTTCCGCGATGCCTTTCGCGCCGCGTATGGCAACGGGTGGAATGGTGTGGAGGCGGAAGTATGAATGACGACGAAAAAGACGGAATCGCGACGCTCGTGCGTCTCGCCGGACGAAGACCGGAAGTGGCCGCGGCCCGGACAGCGCGGGTGAAGGCGGCGGTGGCGGAGGAGTGGGGGGCGACGGTGCGGCGGCGGCGTTACGTGCGCTTCGGTGTTGCCGCGACTCTGGCAGCCGCTGCCTCGTTCGGCGGTTTCCTGCTGGTGCGCTCTCAGCCGGAGCCGCCGATCCCGGCTGCCGTCGCGCCGATCGTGGCGCATGTGCATAGCATCGACGGCGCGGGCAGCCTCGCGGTGGGACAGTCGTTGCGCGCCGGTGCGCGGATCGAGGTTCCCCCGAATGGCTTCGCGTCGCTGGAATGGAACGGCGCAACGCTCCGCATCGACGGAGGAACGCAGCTGCGGCTCGAATCGCGCAACGTGGCCACATTGCAGCGCGGCGCGGTGTATTACGCCGGCCAGGCGCCGGGCATCACGCTGCACACGATTTTCGGTGATGTGCGCGATGTCGGAACGCGTTTCGAAGTCCGCCTGCGCGACGACGCGGTGCGCGTACGCGTGCGGGACGGAGCGGTCGAGCTCCGCGGCACGACCGCACACGCCCGCACGGAGCTCGTCGCCACGCGCACGGCGATCACCGAGCGTCCGGTTGCGACCAGCGGCGATGAATGGTCGTGGATCGAACGGGCTGCGCCGCCGCTGTTGCTGGAGGGGAAGACGCTGGAAGCCGTGCTCCGGCAGGTGGCGGACGAGAAAGGCCTGGCGCTCGACTGGAAGGGGTCGCGCGACGTGCGCGGCGTGGTGCTGCACGGCAACATCCCGCTCTCCGCGGCGGAGGCGCTCGACGCGGCGACGGCCGCGGCGGGGGTGGCGTACCGGATCGAGGGCGATCGCCTGATCGTTGGTGCGCGCTCATGATCCGCCGCGCATTCGTGTTCGTGCTGCTCATCGCCGCCATCACTTCGATTCACGCGGCGGAGTACCGCTTCGCCGGCCGTCCGCTGACCGAGGCACTGCGCGAGTTGCAGGCGCGCGGTCTGCGTCTCATCTACAGCGACGACGTCGTGACCGGCGCGATGATCGTGCGGACGGAGCCGCGTGCGACGGAGCCGCGGAAGATTCTCGACGAGCTGCTGCGCGAGCACGCGCTGCGAGCGAGCAACGGTCCGCGCGGCACGCTGCTGATCGTTCGCGACGAATCTTCACGCCGCGAGAAGCCGGCGGAACGAACTGCGACGCCTCTGCCGTCGATGCCGGTGGCCCTCGAGGAGATCGTGGTCACGCCGAGCCGCTTCACGATCCTGCGGCAGGAACCGGAGAGCCGGCAGTTCCTCAGCCGCGAAGAAGTGCGGCGCGTCCCGCACCTCTCCGACGATCTCTATCGCGCCATCGGCCGGATTCCCGGCACGACCGGCGCGGACGTCAGCGCGCGCTTCAATCTGCGCGGCGGCGAGGAGGACGAGGTTCTGGTGCTCGTCGACGGTGCGGAGATCCACGATCCGTTTCACATTCGCGACCTCTATCGCGCGTTCAGCACTATCGACGCCGAGGCCGTCGGCTCGGTGGACGTTTTGAGCGGAGGGTATCCGGCGGAGTACGGCGGACGGATGAGCGGCGTGGTCGACGTCAGCACGCTGGCGCCCGAGGAGACGCGGCACGAAGTGGGCGTCAGCCTGCTCAACACGCGCGTGCTGTCGCAGGGGACGTTCGCGCAGTCGCGCGGAGCGTGGCTGTTGTCGCTGCGGCGCGGCTATCTGCGCGAGGTGCTGGCGCTGGTCAACGACAGCGCGGATGTCAATCCCCGCTACTCCGATCTCCTCGGCAAAGTGCAATGGACGCTCGGCGACCGCGCCGTCGTTTCCGCGCACGTGATGGCGTCGCGCGACCGGCTGACTCTGAACGACGGTCCGGGCACCGCCGCGCACGCGGGCTACGACGACCGCTATGCATGGATCAATCTCCGCAAGTCGTGGACGGACGCGCTGTTCGTGCAGAGCGTGCTCTCCTGGGGCAGCATGGGACGCGATCGCCAGGGGGTGTTCGACAACGACTTCGATCAGCAGCACGGCCAGCTGGAGGACCATCATCGATCGACGTTCACGACGCTGAAGAACGACGCCACGCTCGATCTCTCGCCGCGCCAGTTGCTGAAATTCGGCGCGACCGCCACACGCGCGCGCGCCAGGTTCGACGTGGAGGGATCGTCGGTCATTCCGTTCGCGATCTTCGAGCTCGGATCGCCGCCTCGCGAGGTACGAAGATCCGTTCACGTGCGGCCGGGCGGCAGCCAGCTCGATGCGTACGTTGCCGATCGCGTGAGGATCAGCCCACATGTCGTGGTCGAGGCGGGTTTGCGCGCCGGCTCGGAGAGCTACACCCCCGACGGCATGCACCTCGGCCCTCGCCTCAATCTCGCCTGGACGCCGGCGCCGCGGACCTCCGTGCGCGCCGCGTGGGGAGTGTTCCATCAGCCGCAGGAAATCCAGGAGCTGCAGGTCGAGGACGGCGTGACCGCGTATGAACCGGCGCAGCGCTCGGAGCATCGCGTGCTGGGCATGGAGCACTCGTTCGCCGCCTTCGACGCGCGGCTCGAGCTCTACGACAAGGCACTGACGCACCTGCGGCCGCGCTACCTCAATCTCTACGACCATCTCCTGCTCTTTCCGGAGTTGCGCGCCGATCGAACGCGCGTCGCGCCGGAGCGCGGCCGTGCGCGCGGAGCGGAGCTGCTGGTCCGGTCGGATGCGGCGAAGCCTCTGAGCGGCTGGATCAGCTACACGCTCGCGCGCGTCACCGATACGATCGAAGGCCGCGAGGTGCCGCGCGATTGGGATCAGCGACACGCCATGACGTTCAGCGTGAATTACCGGCGCGGAGCGACGTGGAACTTCAACCTCGCCGGCACCTGGCACAGCGGCTGGCCCACCACGCCGGTGCTCGCGCGCCTGGACGGCACGCAGCTCCGCACCGAGCTCGGGCCACGCAACTCGACCCGCCTCCCCGACTACCAGCGACTCGACTTCCGCGCCAGCCGCACCGCCGGCTCGTTGAGTTTCTTCGTCGAGCTCTTCAACGTCCTCGGCCACCCGAACGTGACGCGCGTCAACACCTTCGATTTCCAGCAAAGCGCGAACGGCCAGGTGACGGCCATGCCGGTCACGGAGAGCGTCATCGGCATCCTGCCGTCCTTCGGCGTGACCTGGCGCTTTTGAGTCGCGGCGGGGAAATCCCGCCCCGGGCACAGCTGTTCCGAAATCAAATGGCAGAGCGCGAGCGGCAGGCCTCGGACGAGCGCGCGGGCGCCGGCAGTCCCCTGCCCGGTTCCGGCAGCGCCAACACGTACATCGCGGCGCTCGCCGCCGAGCTTGTCCGCTCGGTTGCAATCAGGACGACGGAGCGTCCGCGTTACCGCTCCGTTCATCGCACCGCGGAGGAGATCGCGGAGCGCGCGCGCAAAGCGTCGATGGAGTTGCGCGCCGCGGCCTCGGATGATGCCGGCGACTTCGCGGCCGTCGTCGCACTGCGCAAGAAACGCGACGACTCGGCGCTCGTTCCGGAGATCGACGAACATGTGCGGATGGAAGCGCTGCGGCGCGAGCTCGATGCGCTCCGTCCGGCCACCGAACGGCCGCTGCGTGTCGCCGCGCTCTCGGTCGAGATCGCCGATGCGGCGCGGACGCTGTTCGATCACGGCGTCCGCTCCGCGCGGAGCGAATCGCACTCCGCGGCGAACGCCGCGCTCTGCGCCTCCGCCTCCAGCCTCTTCGTCGCGACGGTGAACCTGCGCGAGCTCTCACAAAAGGCGATGGAGATCACGCACAACGAGGATCTGCTGGCGTGGATCGCGCTGAAGATGCTCGAGCTCGAACAGCTGCAACGAAAAGAGCTGCGGCTGCGCCGGCAGATGATCCGGCGCCTCTCCGCGTTCCGCAAAGCGGGCCCGCGGCGCCGCAAGCCGCCGAAGCGCGTGCTCTGAATTTCCTGTGACGAAATCGTCGCCGCCTCCGTATGTTCGTCATGACGACGACGATCCGAGTCGCGATCGCAGTCCTGCTCCTCGCCTCTTCGCTCCCACTCTCCGCCGCAACGATCAACAACGACGACAGCTGTGACATCGCGGTGCTTCCCGCGGCGACGCTGCTGCTGCCGTACTTCGAGGTCGACATCAACGCGCCGCAGAGCGTCGCGAAAACGACGCTCTTCACGGTGGTGAACACGTCGAAGAGTCAGGCCATCGCCCGCGTCACGATGTGGACCGACCTCGCCTATCCGGTGCTGACCTTCAATCTCCTCCTGACCGGATATGACGTCCAGCCGGTGAACCTTTACGACGTGCTGGGGCGCGGCACCCTGCCGGAAACGAACTGCCTCGTGCAGCCGCCGATCCCCGCCGCGACGCTGGCCGACATCCGCACGGCGCTCACCAGCGGCGCCATTTCGTCGTGCAGCGGGAAGGTCGGATTCACGCACGCGAACGCGATCGGCTACCTCACGATCGATCTCGTCGCCGCGTGCGGTTCGACGTCGCCGGTCGATCCCGGCTACTTCAACGAGCTGCTGTACGACAACGTCCTGACCGGCGATTACCAGGCGATCAATCCGAATGCCGCGACCGGCAATTACGCGGGCGGCACGCCGCTGGTGCACATCCGGGCGATCCCCGAAGGCGGCGCGGCCGGGGCGATCGTGCGGACGAACCTGCCGTACACGTTTTATGACAGGTACACGCCGGCGGGCAGCGCCGATTCGCGGGCCCGGGACCGGCGGCAGCCGCTGCCGGCGCTCTTCACCGCGCGCCTCATCAACGGCGGCAGCGGCAGCTTCAATACCGAATTGCGCTTCTGGCGAGAAGGCGTCGTCCCGCCGAATGCGGCATGTACCGATTACGCCACGAACGGCACGGTGGCGATGAAGGTCACGGACATCGTGCGCTTCGATGAGCATGAGAATCCGAACATTCCGGGAATCAACACCGAAGCGGGGCCTTCCCGTCAGCCGCCCGTCGTGCTTCCCGCGGCGTCGAGTCTGCCGACGTCGTCCGCCGTATTTCCGCCCCTCTCGATCTCCGGCGACGTCGGCGGCTGGTTCTACCTCAACCTGAGCAACGGCGGCTCGACGAATTACAGCGCGAAACCCGATCGCACCTTCAATGGCTCGACCGTGCGCCCGAACCAGAACTGGGTCGCCATTTCGATGTTCGCCGAAGGGCGCTATCAGACGCTGTTCGACGCGACGATGCTGTCCAATGGCTGCACCGCACCGCCGGCCACAGGGCAATTGATCGGACCGGGACCGAATCCCACACCATGAGAAAGAGGACGACGACGATGAGAACCGTATTGCTTGCACTCGCGATCGCGGCCGCCGCCACAATGAATGCCGCGACGTTCCAGTCCGGACATCCGTCGACGACCGACAATGACGACAGCTGCGACATCGCACTGATGCCGGCGGCGACGCTCCTGCTCCCCTATTTCGAGGTCGACGTCAAATCACCGCAGACGAAGGCCCTGACCACGCTCTTCACGGTCACGACCACGACGCAATATCCGCAGATCGCGCGCGTGACCATCTGGAGCGACCTCGGATTTCCGGCGCTCAATTTCAATCTCTTCCTCACCGGCTATGACGTGCAGTCGATCAATATGTTCGACATCCTCGTGCGCGGCTTCGTCGCTCCGCCGAACGGCACGTCGTCACTCACGGAGCCGGGAGATCGCTCGCAGCCGAACAACGCCAATCCGAATTTCGCCTCCACGGCCGCGGTGGAATGCCAGATCAATCCGGGACCGATCCCGGGCTCGATCATGTCCGACGTCGTCTCCGCATTGACGGCCGGCACGATCTCGCTCTGTGGCAACGCGAAAGTCGGCATGACCCACGCGAATGCCGCCGGTTACGTGACCATCGACGTCGTCAAGAGCTGCACGGTCACGCTGCCGACGGAGACCGCGTATTACAACGATCTCCTTTATGACAATGCCTTGACGGGCGATTTCGCGATCCTCAATCCGAACGACGCGACCGGTAATTACGCCGGCGGCAATCCGCTCGTGCACATCCGGGCCATTCCGGAAGGGGGCGCCGCGGCCACGTTCGTGCCGACGAACCTCCCCTACACGTTCTATGACCGCTACACGCCGCGCGCAACGCCGGCGATGGATCGCCGCCAGCCGCTCCCCGCGACATTTTCGGCGCGCTTCATTCAGGGCGGCACCGGCGCGTTCAATACGAATTTCGAGATCTGGCGCGAGGGCGTGACGGGCAGCGGTGCGGCCTGTTCCGATTACGCGAAGAATTTCGGCAGCGCCGCAGCGGTGGCGGACGTCGTCCGCTTCGACGAACATGAAAATCCGTTCGGCTACGCCCCTTGCCCGATCCTCTGTCAGCCGCTGGTCATCACGCTGCCGGAGGCGTCGAGCACGTCGACGTCCGCGCCGGTGTTTCCGGTCATGACCGGGACCGACATCGGCGGCTGGATGTACCTGAACCTCAATAACGGCGGCGCCGCGTCGTACAGTAAAACGCGCCACAGTCAGAACTGGGTGGTGGTGTCGATGTACGCGGAGGGGCGGTATTCTGTGGCCTTCGACGCGACGATGCTCTCGAACGGCTGCACGGCCGCGCCTGCAGCCGGCGCACAGATCGGGCCGGGCCCGAATTCGGTGCCCTGAGCAGGCAGCAATGAGCCGTGTTGTAAGAAGCCTCGCCTTCGTCCTGCTGTTCGCATGCGCCGCAAACGCAGCGACCACGAACAACGACGATAGTTGCGACATCGCCGTGCTGCCGGCGGCAACGCTGCTGTTGCCCTACTTCGAAGTCGACGTCACCGCACCGCAAGCGTCCGCCCGCACCACGCTCTTCACGGTGGTGAACACGACGAACGTCCCCCGGATCGCCCGCGTGACCCTCTGGACCGACCTCGGCTACCCGATCATGAACTTCAACATTTTCCTGACCGGGTACGACGTGCAGTCGATCAACCTGTTCGATGTGCTGGTGCGCGGATTGGTGGCCGGTGACTGCACGTTGAACGGCGGCCTCATTCCGGCCCCGGTGCTGCAGTCGATCGACGACGCGCTGACGCACGGCACGCTGGCGAGCTGCGGCTCGGCCGCCATCGGCCTGGTGCATCCGCGGGCCATCGGCTACGCCACGATCGACGTCGTGAAGAGCTGCGGTGTCACGCTGCCCGACACGCCCGCCTATTACGACGAGCTCCTCTACGACAATGTCCTCACCGGCGATTACGAGACGATCAATCCGTCGCAGACGGCCGGCAATTACGCGGGCGGCAATCCGCTCGTACACATCCGCGCGATTCCGGAAGGAGGCGCCGCCGGAACAGCGGTGGCGACCAATCTTCCATTCACGTTTTACGACCGCTACACGCCGCGCACCGCGCGGGCAATGGATCGCCGCCAGCCGCTGCCTGCGACATTCAGCGCCCGCTTCATCGCCGGCGGACCGACCGCGTTCGATTCCGAATTCCGCATCTGGCGCGAAGGCCTCATCGGCATCGACGCCGCCTGTGCCGATTACGCCAAAAACCTCGGGTCGTCGATGAAGGTCGCGGACGTCATCCGCTACGACGAGCATGAGAATCCGACCGTGAATCCGCCGGCCTGCCCGCGGCTTACCTGTCAGCCGCTTTATTTCATCCTGCCCGAGACGTCGAGCAGCGTTTCCTGGCACAGCATGCTGCCCCCGCTTTCCACGTCCGGCGATCTCGGCGGATGGATCTACTTCAATCTCAACAACGCCTCATCGGCCGCCTTCAGCTCGCCGCGGCACAGTCAGAACTGGGTCGTCGTGTCGATGTCGGCGGAGGGACGCTTCTCGGTGATGTTCGACGCGACGATGCTGGCGAATGGGTGTACGCCCGCGCCGCCCGCGCCGCCCGCGCAATGACGCGGGTGAAACGATTTCGCGGTCGCGCTCACTCCTGGCCAGAGGTGAAGCGTCCATGCAACGCACCGTCCTTTCGTCGATCCTGCTGTCCCTCGCGTTCGTTCTCGCCTGCTCCAGCAGCAGCGGAACGAACAACAAGATCGAGCCCGCCTGCACGGAACCCCCGCCGCAGATGGCCGCGTGGTGGCCCTTCAACGAGCCGTCGGGAACGATCGCCGCGGACCTCGCGGGCGAGCATCCCGGGGAGCACCACAACGGCGTGTCGATCGTCGGGGGAAAGGTCGGACATGCCATCGCCCTCAACGGCATCGACGGCTATGTCAGCGTTCCTCACGACCCCGCGCTCGATTTCGTCAGTCAGTTCTCGGTCGACTTCTGGATCAAACCGGACACGGGCGAGACCGCGGGGACGATCATTCGCAAAGGCTTGCCCGGCTCGAGCAACCCGTACCTCAGCTCCCACGGTTTTCATCTGTTCTACAACGCCGGCCATCTGCTCGGCGCCTTGAACGGATCATCGAGCGCATTCGTCACCGACTTCACTCCGCAGTTCACCGGACACGTGCAGCCGGGCGTCTGGACGTTCGTCGCGCTGACCATCGATCTGACGGCCGGCACGGCGAAGCTCTACATCGACGGGCAGCTGGTGCAGACGCAGACGCCGCTGCCCGCGATCGGCAGCCTGGCGAACCCGCATCCGCTGATCATCGGCGGCACCGACGAGCCGGCGCCGTCGAAGGATCGGAGCTTCGCCGGCACGCTCGACGAGCTCGAGCTCTTCAACCGCATCCTCGGGCCTGAGGAGATCGCAGCGATCCACCTCGCCGACTGGTCCGGCAAGTGCGGCTCGCCGAACTGCACCGGCCCCGAAGTGCTCCGCGTCGGATCCGGCGACGGCGCGCTGGCCTTCTACCCCGATGAGGCGGGCGCCCTCTTCGGCTGCAGCGGCGGCTCCGGCGATGCCGCCTCGAACGGCATCCGCTTCGACCCGGCCGGCGCTGCCGCGGAGGCGAACGTCAACTGCAGCACGGTCCTCTATGTTTTCGATCAGGCGAAAACGCGCCGGCAGGCCCTGAGCGTACACGCGACGAAGCACAACTCGTGCAGCTGCACCGGTCCCGTCCCGGAAGGCGGACCCTGTTTCTACGAGCCGTTGTGCGAGGCCGGGGACAACGCACATCTGACCTGCGGCGACATCACCTCCGACACGAACGCGTTCTTTTTCAGCCCGGCGCAGATGAGGCGCACGACGACCTTCACGCTGCCGAACTTTCCCGCTCTCGACGTGCAGCTCGTGCAGGACGCCTACATCGATCGGCTCGAGCAGACGTACCGCTTCACGAACAAGAGCACGCAGGCGGTCGATCTCCGGCTCGCGCGCGTGGCCGATGGCGACATCCCGTTCAATGGCGGCTATCAGCAGAACCTCTCCGCGTCGCTCCAGTTCGGGGCTTCGATCAGCGATGCCGGCAACCTCGCGACGCTCGAAGTCACGGCGCCGCAGGGCAACGGGAGCGATGCGGCGTACGAAGGCGCGCGCCTGCAAGGCAACGGCGGCTCCGCGCACGGCCGCACCTGGTGGAATTACGGCGTTCCGACGCCGGAGCTCATGACGTATGCCGTGGACGACGTCTACTGGAGTCACGAATGGTCCGGCACCACGCCGAAGCAGGGCACGGCCGACCAGGCGGTGGTGGTGCAGTCGACGCTGACGATTCCTGCGGGTCAGACGAAGACGTACGTCACGGTGACGACGGTGAAGTAGCGGCTCAGCGGGAACGCCCGCGCTCCCGCAACGCGTCGATGCTCCACGGCCCCGCGCCGGCGGCCGACAGATAGAGAAAGATGAAGCAGAAGAGGATCGCCGGCTGGCCCTGATTCAGCATCGGCCAGAAGCCCATCGGCGCGTGGAACTGCCAGTACGCCACCGCCATCTCGCCCGACAGGACGAATGCGACCGGCCGCGTGCAGAGTCCGACGAGGATCAGCGCGCCGCCGACGAGCTCCAGCACGCCGCCGACGCCGATCTGCGACAGCAGCGAGGCGGTCGCATTGTTCGGCGGCATCCCCACCGGCCAGGCGAAGAGCTTCATCGTGCCGAGGGGGATGAAGAGCAGGCCACAGACGATGCGCAGGATGCTGCGGAATTGCGGAGCCCACGAAATCCATCGATTCATCATGACGGAAAGTATGCAACCAATCCGCCGCTGTGATTCGCGGCACACTGAAGAAATCTGCCGCGACCTACATTGACGTCATGCGTTCGATCATCCTCGCCTTTGTGCTCGTGAGTGCCACCGCGGCCCTTGCGGGCGATTGTCCGAACTCCGGTTATGACGATGCGTCGATCTCCGCGAACGGCGTCACGCGCGTGGTGATCGCGGGGCCGTCGGACCTGCTGCTCGTCACGGGGAAAGCCGACGCGAAGAACATTCGGGCGATGGGCAGCCGCTGCCTGCCGCACGGCGAGATGACGGCCGGCTTCCGGTTGACGGCGACGCGAACCGGCGACATGGTCCGGATCGAGGTCGCGGTGACGAAGCACAAGGACTGGCCGGCGCCCAGCTGCGTGATCACCGTGCCGAAGAGCATGGCCGTCGGCGTCATCGTAACCGGCGGAAAGATGCACATCCGCGACGTCGCCGCCGTGCGCCTCGCCATCGACGAAGGGACGGCGATCATCTCCGGCATCAGTGGCTCGGTGACGATCGACGAGCATCCCTCCGGTTCGACGAGGGTCATGGACGTCGGCGGCGATCTGGTGATTCATGGACCGATCGCCGTCGATTACGAGCGGATCGCGGGGCGGGTGATCTCGAATTAGGGCGTGGCGTCGCGCGCGTCGAAGCTGGCGCCGGCGCCCGTGCCTCGCTAGCATGCTGCGCATGAAACGATTCGCCGCGATCGCCGGCCTGCTTCTTTTCCTCTCTCTTGCCGCGCAGGCCGAGACGTTTCTCTCCCTCTCCGACATCCACTTCGATCCGTTTGCCGATCCCTCGCTCGTGACGAAGCTCGAAGCAGCCGACGTCACGCAGTGGCAATCGATCCTGGCGTCGTCGAGCACGACCGCCTTCAGCGCGTACGGCAGCGACGTGAACGAGCCGTTGCTCCGCTCCGCCGTCGCGGAGATGAAGGCGCAGATTCCGAAGCCGCCGTTCGTCCTGATCTCGGGCGATTTTCTGGCACACAAGTTCCAGCAGACGTATCAGCAGTACGCGACCGACAAGAGCCAGGAGGCGTACACCGCGTTCGTGACGAAGACGATCGCGTACATCGCATCCGTGTTGCGCGATGCCTATCCGAACGCCCGCATTTATCCCACGCTTGGCAACAACGACTCTGATTGCGGCGATTACGCGGTCGCGCCGGATTCCGTCTTCCTGGCGAACTTCCGCGACATCTGGACCTCCGCCGTCGGCTCACGATCGTTCGTCCGCCGCTTCCCCACCGGCGGCTACTACCACGCCGACGTGCCCGGCGTCCGCGACCTGCGCATCATCGCCATCAACACGAACTTCTTCTCCACTGATTACAAGAACACCTGCGGCAAGCCGGGACCCGACCCCGGCCTGCAGGAACTGGCGTGGCTCGACGCCGAACTGCAGCTCGCGCAACGCGAGCACAAGCGCGTCTGGCTGCTCTTCCACATCCCGCCCGGCATGGACGTCTTCGACACCGTGCAGTACGGCGGCAGCTGTCCGATGGTCAGCGCCGGGACGTTCTGGAAGGCCGAGTATCAGCAGAAATACCTGCAGATCACGGCCGCGCACCGCCGCATCATCCTCGGCGCGTTCGCCGGCCACACGCATCAGGACGAATTCCGGATCGTGAACGGCGCCTTCGTACACATCACGCCTTCCATCTCGCCGGTCTTCGGCAACAACCCCGCGTTTCAGATCGTGACGATCGACAGCAAGGCGCGGATCGTCGACTACACCGTGCACCATCTGCCGAACGTGACGCTGCCGTGGGCGCGCGAGTACGCATTCGACGAGGCGTACGGCAGGAAACGATACGACACGGCGTCGCTGACGGCGGTCGCATCGGCGATCAACAGCAGTCCCGGCGTCCGCACGAAGTACTTCACCTTCCTCGGCTCCGGCGCACCGAAGGCCGCCTCCGACTCGCTGGCGAAATGGCTCGGCTACTGGTGCGGACTGCGCACGATGAACGGCGCCACGTTCACTGCCTGTTATTGCCCGTCGCCGGACTGATCACGCGCGATCGCGACGCTCTCGCAATACGAAAATGTTCACGGCTGACGCGAATGTTCCGCACGTCAAACGGGACACGAACACTTGAGCATGTCGCACACCTGTTTGGCGGCCACCTTTCCCGCCTTGATCGCACCGTTGAAGTAGCCGGGCCATTCATCCGAGGCCTCGGTGCCGGCCCAGAAGATCCGCTTCCCCCATACGGGATCACGCCAGCCGGTTTTGGCGGACGTGGTCCAGATGTTCGGGCCGAGGTGCGAGGTAAAGGCGCCGCAGACTCCGCGCTGGTCGTCCCAATCGCGATAGAAAAAGCTCACCTTTTTCGTTCTGGCGTCGGAGCCGAAGAAGTAGACGTAGTCGTCGAGCACGCGATCCAGGAGATCGTTCGAATTGGTGAGCTCCCGATTGCGATCCGCGGCGATGAACGACGTCAGGATACCGGGTTTGCCACCGGGAGGAGAGCTGTCGGCGATGAACTCGCAGTACTTCGGCATTCCACTTCCGGCAAGATCGCCCAGATTGCCGGCGGCACTGCCGCTCAGGCAGTTGTCGCGCCAGAAGGCCGTGTCGTAAAGGACGTGGACCTTCGTCATCGACCCCATGCGCGAACAATTGCTGAAATCGACGTGGTCCTTCGGCAGGGCAGGATTGAAGAAGATCTTGGCGCGCAGTGAGGGCGGAATGGCGATGATGACCGCTTTGGCCCCGACGAATGCGCGCTTGGTCCCTTTCAGGAAGAGATAGATGGTGCCGTCCATTTCGTCACGCTGAATGATCCCGACCGGTGCCCACATAGCGATGCGGCACTCCGGTCTTCCACCACCCACGACCTGGTCCGCCAGGCGCTTGGGGATCTGTCCAGCACCGCCGATGAGCAACCATTTCTCGGGCGTGTCGGCCTGCGGACCGACTCTCTGCGTCCACGCCATGTGCAGCAGCGAGACGTCCCTCGGCTCGAAACCGCCGGAACCGCCGATCTGAGACTGAAATGTAGACAACCATTTTCTGTAGGCCGTCTGGTCTCCCTTGGTCTTCTCATTGAGCCAGGTCTCGAACGTGATCTGATCCAGGCCGGTGTTCGTCAGGTTCGTGGCGCCGTCCGTGTTCCAGGGGTCGCCCGGCTTTACGGTCCTGGAGATGTCGAGCAGTGCATTCCAGACTCGGCCCACGATTTCATCATGGACGCAGTCGTCGAGCGGCGGCACGAGCTTCGGTCCGAACGGCGGTCCGCATTTGCCTCTCACGGAGACGGGCGGGAAATTGCTCGGCGGTGTACAGCCCTTCAGCAGGTCGGAGACATCGCCGTTGAATGCCGACTTGGCACCGTTCCACGATTGAATGCTCCGGCCGGTCTCGTAACTGTCGAATGTCTCGATCTTCAACTCGGAAATCAGTTCGAGCATGTCGTACTGCGTGGGACCGACCCATTGTCCGCCGTAGTCGATATACCCCGCGAATCCACCCGCGGATACATCCCTACCGGTCATCCGCCCGCCGATGAAGCCGGTGGCCTCCAGGACCATCACCGACTTGCCGGCTTTTTTCAACTGCCGCGCCGCGATCAGACCGGACAGACCTGCGCCTACGATGGCGACGTCGTAGAGGTATGGTTCCGAGGGACTCGCGGAAACCATTTTGGGCGGATCTTCGAGCGGGTAGAAACTCGGTCCGACCGGCAGGCTCAGGGTGCTCCTGATGCACGGCGAGTCGTTCGCGCAGTTCTGCTGCGCCCACGCCAGGGGCCCCAGCGCCATACCGCCCATGCCGCCGACCAGGATCTTGCCGAAGGTTCGCCGATTCAACCAGGCCGGTTCGTCATCACGGTTTCTCAAGGCGCAATTCCTCCATCAGCAGACGTACCCGTCGACTTGTGATTGTGGTGAAATTTGACCCGATTGCTGGCATTACATACTAGCTGCTAAATGGGCTTACGGCAAGAAGGAATGTCGTAGGGGGAGCGCCGCCGGGGCGGAACACGTCGCGCGCATCGTCGTCACCGGGCGGAATTCGAATTAGCGCGGGGCGTCACCAGAATTTCCACCACGGCTTTCGTTTCCTTTGCGACTCGACAGAGGCGAGGATCTCCGGCATTTGCGCGACGACACCCTCATACCTCGCCACGACCGCCGCGAAGTCGCCGCTCAGATCAAGCAACTTGTCGAGCTGACCGTCATAAGTCACGTACCCCATCTCGCGCTCGATGATCCGGAGGTAACGCCAGATTTCCTCGAACGTGCTCTGCGCGGCGGCACCGGCGTGCCAATAGGGAACGGTGATGTCGACGTGGTCATCGAAAATCGTGATCTGGATACCGTTGCCATCGTCTTTCCCATCCAGCTCAATGTGCCGATACCGTTCGCGCGCCTCCGCTTCCGATATGCCATCGATCCGTGCGATCTCGGCGTATCCGAACGGATATGGCTGAAGTTCCGGATTTTCGGCCATGAGCCGCTCGGACAATGCCCGCTTGCGTTCTTCTGTCGCGGGCGACGCCGGACCGGGATTGAGAACATCGGCTTCACCACGCTCTTTTTCGAGATTTTTCCTGCTCGTCAAATAGACGTCGTAGCTCATTGGATGGTGCCGCCAGGCGCCGAGTCAGGCGCCGGACCGTAAGGTACCGCACTCCTGAAGATGCAGCGCGTACACAAACCAAATCGTATGGACAATGGCCCACAGCATCGATACGCCGACAATCAGAACCGGATACCTCGAAGGGAATCCCAGCCAGCCATCTTTGAAGGATAGACAGACGGCACCTATCCATGCGCAGGCAAATAGCGGGATCGCCGAACGCCGAAGACGGAAAAGCTGGATTGCTGCTGACGCCTTCAACACCGTAACCGCCAATCGCGCGACTTGATCCGCCGGTGAATTGCGAAGCGGTATCTGCTTGCCATTCGCCAACACGACTGCACCGCGTGCATAGATCATGAGCGTGTTTGCAGATGTGCCGAGATAGAAAATGAGCAGAACCCAAAGCAACGGCGGTCGCTGCTTTGCTAGCGGGGCCACCGACTCACGGTCCGAATCTTCAGTGCCTCTCGTCTGAATCATTGCCGTCCCATCCCCCGCCCAACGCCCGGTACAAATCCACCACCGCGATCAACCGGTCGCGCCTGATCTGCGCGAGGCTCGTCTCGGCGGCGAGCAGTTGCTCCTGCGCGTCGAGCACTTCGAAATACGCCGAGAAGCCAGACTCGTAGCGGAGCGTCGCGAGGCGCACGGCGTCGCGATCGGAGGCGACGGCACGGGCGCGCAACTCCTCGGCGTCGGCGAGTTTTTCCGTCGACACCAGGTCGGTGGAGACTTCGCCGAGGGCGGCGGTGATGGCGCGTTCGTAAACGGCGCGGGCTTCGTCGAAGCGGGCGACGGCCACGCGCTTCTGGTTGCGCAGGCGGCCGGCGTTGAAGATCGGGCCGAGGAGGCCGGCTTCGATGCTCCAGGTGTGGCCGCTGCCGAGGAGCGAGCGGAGCTCGGTGCTCTGTCCGCCGAGGAGACCGGTGAGGTTGAGCGTCGGATAGAACGCGGCCTGCGCGACGCCGATGTCGGCGTTCGCGGCGATGAGGTTTTGCTCCGCTTCGCGGATGTCGGGACGGCGGAGCAGTAGCGCGGATGGGAGGCCGGGCGGGATCGACGGCGGCAGCGGCTGCTCGTCGAGCGCGAGTCCGCGCGCGATCGGTCCCGGCACGCGACCGAGGAGCAGACTGATTTGATTTTCCTTCGCCACGATGGCCCGCTCGAGCAGCGGGATCTGCGCCGATTCATTCGCCAGCAACGCCTCGGCGCGCGCCGTGTCGAGGCCCGACGCGGTACCCCCTTCCGCGCGGCGGCGGAAGAGATCAGCCGTGTTCTGAAACGCGGCCGTGTTGCGCTTCGCGATGTCGAGCTGCGCATCGAGCTCGCGCAGCTCGAAATACGCCGATGCCGTTTCGGCAACGAGCGACAGCAGCACCGCGCGCCGCGCTTCTTCGCTGGCCAGGTAATCGGCACGCGCCGTTTCGTTCAATCGGCGGATGCGGCCCCAGAGATCGGCTTCCCATCCCGCGTTGACGTTCGCGACGATGATGCCGCCGGTCGTGTCGCTCGGCGATGCGAACTTCGACGTGTGGCCGTACTCGTACAGCGCGTTGTAGCCGACCGTCGGAAAACGCTGCGAGCCGGCGATGCCGTATCGCGCACGCGCCTCCTCGACGCGCGCCGCCGCAATGCGCGCGTCGAAGCCGTTCTTCATCGCATCATCGATGAGCGACTTCAGCGCGGGATCGCGGAAAAGATCGACGAACTGCACGTCGGACGTCGACGTCGAGCCGTAGAAATGATCCGGCAACTGAACTGCCGGACGTTGATAGTTCGGGCCGACCGTGCATCCCGTGAAGAGCGCGATGGCAATGACGAGCCGCTTCATCACTGCTCCTCCTGCGCGTGCGACAGCTTCGCCTCGAGCTTCCGCTCCGAGCGCGCCAACCGTTCCGTGACGACGTACAGCGCCGGGATCAGGAACACGCCGAGCAGCGTCGCGGCGAGCATGCCGGCGACGACGACCGTGCCGAGGATCTCGCGCGATGCGGCGCCCGCGCCGGTGGCGATCCAGAGCGGGACGCAGCCGAGGATGAAGGCGAACGACGTCATGAGAATCGGCCGCAATCGCAAGCGCGCGCCGTGCAGTGCGGACGCGACGAGATCGCCGTTCTTCTCGAACTCCGCCTTCGCGAACTCCACGATCAGGATCGCGTTCTTCGCCGCGAGACCGATCAGCACGATCAGTCCGATCTGGCCGTACACGTCGAAATTGAACTTGCGCAGCAGCAGTCCCATGAACGCGCCGAACACCGCGACCGGCACCGAAAGCAGCACGCTGAACGGCAGCGACCAGCTTTCGTACAGGGCGGCGAGGATCAGAAAGACGAAGACGATCGACAGCGCGAACGTGCGGCCGGTCGTGCCCTCGGCGCGCTTCTCCTGAAACGAAAGGTCGGACCAGTCGAAGCCCATCTCTCGCGGCAGCGTCTGCGCCGCGACCTGCTCGAGCGCGGCCATGGCCTGCCCCGAGCTGTAGCCCGGCGCGGCCGAGCCGGTGATCTGCGCGGCGCGGAACAGATTGAAGCGCTGCGTGTACTCCGGGCCGTACGTCGTCCGCACCGTCGTCAGCGCCGACAGCGGCACCATGTTGCCGTCGTTGTTGCGGACGAAGAAACGTCCGATGTCGTTCGGGTTCAATCGATCGGCCGCATCGGCCTGCATGAAGACGCGCCACTGCCGGCCGAAGCGGTTGAACTGATTCACGAACGTGCCGCCGAGGTACGTCTGCAACGCCTGATAGACCTCCCCGATCGGCACGCCCTGCTTCAGCGCTTTGTCGCGATCGACGTCGACGTACACCTGCGGCACCGCGGCGCGGAACGTGCTGTTGACGTTCTGCAATTCGGGACGCTTCTTCGCCGCCGCGAGGAACTTCTGCAGGTTCTCGTCGAGGAAGCTGACCGTGCCGCCGCTGCGGTCCTGCAGCCAGAACGAAAATCCGCCCGCCGATCCGAGGCCGGGAATCGGCGGCGGCAGGAACGCGAAGACGTTCGCCTCCGGGATCTCGGACTTGAACCGCCCGTTGAGTTTCGCGATCAGCTCCTTCGCATCCATCCCCTTCGCGCCGCGCTGCTCCCACGGATCGAGACTGACGAAGAAGAAGCCGTTGTACGTCGCGGAGACGTACGCGAGCAGGCTGAAGCCGCCGATGGTGCTGTACGCGTGCACGCCCTTCGTTTCGCCGAGGATCTTCTCGACCTTGCGGCAGACGACGTCGGTGCGCTGCAGCGACGCGGCGTCGGGCAGCTGCACGTTGAGGAAGAAGTAGCCCTGATCTTCATCCGGCACGAAGCTGCTCGGCAGTTTTTTGCCGAGGAGTCCGGCGAAGAGCGCGAAGAGCCCGAGGATCACGAAGGTCATGACGGCCTTCCGGATCAGCAGCGAGGACGTCGAGACGTAACCGCCGGTGATTTTCTCGAAGCCGCGGTTGAACGCGGCGAAGAAGCGGTTCGCTTTCTTGCGCGGACGGAGCAGCATCGCCGACAGCGCGGGCGAGAGGCTCAGCGCATTGAACGCGGAGATCAGCACCGACACCGCGATCGTGACGGCGAACTGCCGGTTGAGCCGCCCCTGAATGCCGCCCATGAACGCGACCGGCAGGAAGACCGACGAGAGGATCAGCGCGATCGCCACGACCGGTCCGGAGACTTCCTTCATCGCCTGGATCGTCGCGGCGCGCGGCGTCATCCCCTCTTCGATGTGATGCTCCACCGCTTCGACGACGACGATCGCATCGTCGACGACGAGTCCGATGGCCAGCACGAGTCCGAACAGCGACAGCGTGTTGATCGAAAATCCGAGCACGGGAAAGAGCGCGAACGTGCCGATGAGCGAGACCGGCACGGCGATGATCGGGATCAGCGTCGCGCGCCAGTTCTGCAGGAAAAGAAAGACGACGAGGATGACGAGCAGCATCGCCTCGATCAGCGTGATGACGATCTCGCGAATGCCCTCGGTGACCGGCGCCGTCGTGTCCACCGCGATCGAGTACTCCATGTCCTCGGGGAAGCTCGTCCTGATCTTCGCCATCGCCTCACGCACGCCCTGCGCGACCTTCAGCGCGTTCGAGCCGGGCGCCTGGTAGATGCCGATGACCGACGCCGGCTGCCCGTTGAAGCGGCCGATCTGTTTGTACGACAGCGCGCCGAGCTCCACGCGCGCCACGTCGCCGACGCGCACCGCCGAGCCGTCCGGATTGATGCGGACGACGATGTTCGCGAACTCCTGCGGTGTGGAAAGCCGCCCCTGCGCACGAACGGTGTACGTGAATTCCTGCCCGCGCGGCGCCGGCTCCGCGCCGATCTGTCCCGCCGGATTCACAGTGCTCTGCGACTGCACCGCTTTCTGCACGTCGCCGACGGTGAGGCCGAGCTTGGCCAGCTTGTCCGACTGCAGCCAGATGCGCATCGAGTACTCCGACGCGCCGAAGTTGAGCACCTGCCCGACACCCGGCACGCGGTAGATCGCATCGTTCACGTTGATCAGCGCGTAGTTGCCGAGGAAGAGGCCGGGGTAGGTGCCCTTCGGCGAATAGAGCGCGACGAGCATCATCGGCACGCCCTGCGTCTTGCGGTACGTCAAGCCGAACTGATTGACCTCGGGCGGCAGACTCGGCGCGGCCTGCGACACGCGGTTCTGCGCGTTGACCTGATCGGAGTTGCGGTCGGTGCCGACGTCGAACGTGACGCGCTCGGTGACCGTGCCGTCGCTCGCGTTGACCGACTGCAGGTAGAGCGAGTCCTCGACGCCGTTCATCTGCTGCTCGATCGGCGTGGCGACGGATTGCTCGATCGTGAGCGCATCCGCGCCCGGATACTGGCTCTGGATCTGGATCAGCGGCGGCACGAGATCGGGAAACTGCGCCACCGGCAGCCCGACCATCGCCACGATGCCGCAAAGGACGATGAGGATGGAGATGACGATGGCGACGACGGGGCGATTGATGAAGAAACTGGCCATTACTTCGCGGCCTCCGCCACCACCTTCATTCCGCTCTTCACCTTCGCGAACCCCTCGGTGATCACGCGATCGCCGGGATGGAGTCCGTCGTCGATGATCCAGTCGCTGCCGACGCGCTCGCCGGCTTTCACGGTTCTGATCGTGACCGTGTCGTCGGGACCGACGACGGCGACCTGCTGCAAGCCCTGCAGCTCGTTCACCGCGCGCTGCGGGACGACGATCGCGGCGTGCTGCGTGCTCGTCTCCGCGCGCACTTTCGCGTACTGGCCGGGGCGGAGGACGTTGCCGGGATTGGGGAAGAGTCCGATGCTCGTGATCGTGCCGGTCTTCACATCGACGTCGCGGCCGGAGAGGGCGATGTGGCCTTTGTGCGGAAAGACGCTGCCGTCCGCGAGGATCAGTTGCAGCTCCGCGTTGCGCATCGCCGGGTCCTGCTGGAACTGCAGGTACTCCTGCTCGCTGACCTGGTACTGCACGCGGATCGGATCGACCGTCGACACGGTGGTCAGCACTGTTTGCGGACTGACGAGATCACCGACCTGCTGCGTGGCGAGGCCGGCGATGCCGCTGATCGGCGACGTCACGCGCGTCCACGACACGTTCAACCGCGCCTGCTCCACCGCGGCCTCGAGCGCGCCGACCGTCGCCTGCGCGGCGGAGCGCGCGGAGCGGGCGTTGTCGAGCTCCTGCTGGCTGAGCGCTTTCTGCGCGGCGAGCGGCTCGTAGCGCTGCACGTCGTGCTCCGATTTCGTGAGTCCCGCGCGCGCCTGCTCGAGGTTCGCCTGCGCCTGCTTGAGTTGCGATGCGGCCTGGCGCGGATCGATCTCGAAGAGGAGCTGTCCCTGCCGGACGTAGCTCCCCTCCTGGTACACGCGCCGCATCAAATAGCCTTCGATCTTCGGCCGGATGTCGGCGTTGACGTCGCCCTGCGTCGTGCCGATCCATTCGCGATAGACCGGCTGGTCGCGCTGCGTGACGGTGGTGACGATGACGTGCGGCGGTGGCGGTGCGGCGGCGCTCTTGTCGGGACTCTGGCCGCAGGCGATGAGCACGAGCGGCAGCACGGCGGCGGTGATTCTCTTCATTTGCTCCCAATTCCTCGCATGATGAAATCGACGGCGAACTTCACGTCGTCCTCGAGCGGCGGCGGCTTCTGCTCGCCGATGCGGTGCAGGACGATGTCGCGGATGACGGACGAGATGGTGACGGCGAGCCGCTTCACGCAGGTGTCGCGGATCTCGCGTTTTCTGATCGCGTCCTGCAGCACCGCTTCGAGCTGCGCCAGGTACGCGAGATAGGTGGAGTGCTTGCGCAGCCGCCGCTCGCCGAGGGGCTCGGACATGGCGAGGTACATGCGGAAGAAGTCGCGGTTCTCCTCGAAATGCAGGAGCTGCGTCGTGACGCGGCGCTCGAGGATGTCGCGGAACGTGCGGCAGTCGCTGCACGCCTGCGCCAGTTTCTGCAGCAGCTGCTCGGTCGCCGCATCCATCGCCGTCGAGAGGATCTCGTCGCGCGACTTGAAATAGATGTAAACGGTGCCCTTCGCGACGCCCGCCTCGTCCGCGATGTCCTGCACGGTGACGTTGCGGACGCCTTTTTTGGCCACGACGCGCATGGCCGCATCGCAGATCGACTGCTTCCTGAACTCCTCGACGACGTCTTCTTTCGTGCGCAAGCGACTACACGGTACGTTCGGATGACCGTGTAGTCAATGACGGTGACCGTTTGGTCACCGGAGGGCGCCACCCCGGGCGCGGCGGCAGGCCTTCTGCCTCCGCGGCGGTAAAGAGGTACGATTACACATGTCCTTCTTTCCGCGCTGGTGGCGGTGGGGGCGGCGCAGACATGCGCGTCCCCGCGACGGCGGATGCCGTGTCTTCATCTCGTACAACACGCATCAGCGCGAAGACCGCACGCTGGCCAAAGGGTTGCGCGACTGTCTCGTCAACTGCTCGCTCGACGCGGTCTTCCGCGACGAGGAGAGCCTGCGGCCCGGCGATGACTGGGAGAAGGTCATCGACGCGGAGATCGAGCGCTGCTCGCATCTGGTCGTCTTCATCACCGAGGCCATGCAGGGGTCCGATCAGGTCCTGCGCGAGGTCGAGGTGGCGAAAGAGGTCGAGGCGAAGATCGTTCCGGTGATCATCGGCGAGCCGCGCCGGAACCCCGTGTCGGAGATCCACGCCATCCGCCTCACGCAGTCGCGCTACATCGAATCGCTCACCCACGACGTCGAAGAGATCTGCCATCAGGTGACGTCGATCACCGGGGCGAGGAAGAACGGCCGCATGCGCGGACGCCTCCTCCCCTATCTTTGCGACCGCGGCGCGGTCGAGGAAGCGCTGCGCGGCCGGATGTCGGTTCATCGCGCGGAGAAACGAGATCAGCCGGCCGTACTGTTCGTCTGCGGCTCGGCGGATGACCGGCCGGAGCACTTCACCACCCGCATGATCGACGGCTGGATCCGGAAATGGATCGTCGACCACGAGACCGCCGCGCTCGAGCCTCTGCGCATCCAGTGGATCGAGGGCGTCGCCGCCGATTCGACCGTCCGCGGCCTCAAACAGCGGCTGTTCGACGAGCTCGGACTTCCCGACGACGATCCGAGCGACGACGGCTTCGTGCGGCAGATGTGCGCCCTCGGCCGCAAGGGCCTCGTCGTCGTCCACACGCTCCGCTGCGAAGCGTGGGATCCGGAAGAGACGCCGCTGGCGATCGGGCGATACCTGGAGCTCTGGGAAAAAGTGGGCAACGCGCCGAAGAAGCCGTTCGTCATCGTCGTCTTCAACGTCCTTTATTCGGACGCCGCAGAACAGGCGGAGCGCCGCGCCGGAAAGAGCAGCGTGCGGGCGTCGCTGCTCGCCGCGGTCAAACGATGGAGCCAGCCCGCGGCCACGATCTCGGCCATCGTCAGCGCCGACCTGCCGGCCGTCGGGCGCGACGACGTCGACCTCTGGTTCGACGATTACGCGCCGCAGGTCGCCGCCGAAGAAAAGAAACAGATGCTCGACTCGCTGTTCGCCGGCGGCAAAAAGCAGCCGATGAGCGTCGTCGAGCCCGAGCTGCAGCGTTTCGTGAACTGAAGGGGGAGAGATGGAGAGCGCTCTGGAGCACTATGTTGGCGACGGCAAGAGGCGACTGAAGAACGCGCCCGATTACGAACAGGTCATGAAGCGCGATCCGGCGCTCTACATCGCCAAGCCCGATCTGCGCGACGCGGTCAACGTGGCCATTCTGCTCGGCATGCCGCTGCTCGTCACCGGCGATCCCGGCACCGGCAAAACGGAGCTGGCTCACAGCGTGGCGTGGGAAATGGGCCAGGGTGAGCCGCTCGTCTTCAACGCGAAGACGACATCGACCGCTCAGGAGCTCTTCTATCACTACGACGCGCTCGGACACTTCCAGGCGTCGCATCTGCCGGGAGCCGAAGTCGACATCCGCAGATACATCGAATACCAGGCCCTTGGGCTGGCCATCCTCCTCTCGCTTCCGCCCGAAACGGCAAATCCGCACCTGCCCGACAAGTGGAAGAACAAGGGACCGCTGCGCAGCGTGGTGCTGATCGACGAGATCGACAAGGCGCCCCGCGATCTCCCGAACGACATCCTCCACGAGATCGACCGGATGTCCTTCCGCGTCAAGGAGACGAAGGATGAGTTCAGGAACGAGGGAGGCGACAGCAGCCCCTACCGGCCGATCGTCATCATGACCAGCAACTCGGAAAAGCATCTTCCCGATGCATTTCTGCGGCGCTGCGTTTACTACCACATCCCGTTCCCCGAGTCGGACGAAGACCTGACACTCATTCTCTCCAGACGCCTGACCCTGAAGACGCTCGACACCACGCATCGCGAGAAGGCACTGCAGATCTTTCGCGATGTCCGCAAGCTGGACCTGTCCCGCAAGCCGGCGACGGCGGAGCTGCTGAACTGGATGGTGAGGCTGGACCGCGAGCCGAAGGCACCCGCGCTCCTGGCCAGCAGCAATCGCGCCGCGCTCGCCGCCTCGTACACACTGCTGGTGAAAAACACCGACGACCTGAAGAAGGTCTACGACAGCTTCGGCATCGCAGAAACGATCAACGAAAAATCGTGAGTCATTCCGAGCTTCTCGCCGACCTGGTCGCTCGTCTGCGTGCGGCGGATTTTCAGATCGCACCGGACGACTACCTGCGCGCCGTGCATGTCACGGCGCAGAGTGAGGAGCTCCCCGTCGAGCGGCTCGGCAGTCTGCTCGGTCCACTCTTCGCCGACACCCGGCAGCAGCAGGATCGGTTCGGCGAAATCTTCAACGAGCTGATCACGCCGCGAGTGGTCGAGCCGGTGCAGCCGGCGGTGCCGGCGGTGCCGCCGCGCCGCACGTCGTATCTGGTCGGAGCGTTTCTCTTCACACTGGCGATGTTCGCCGTGGCGGCGATCGCGTGGCGGCTGAGCCGTCCGCCCGTCGATTCGCCACCGTCTCCGCCCACGCCGCCAACCACCGCCCGGCAGGGCTTCCACTGGGTCGGTCGCCAGATCGTCCAGCTGATCGCCGGCAGGGAGCTCAATCCGACCTTCCTCGCGCTCGCTGTGGCCGCGGCGCTGCTCCTCGCATTGAGCGTCCTGATGTTGATCCGCGCACGCCGGCAGACCCGCGAGCGCGCTCCGGAAGCCGGGCCGCCATACGCGTGGCGGCTGAAGCCGGGCGGCCATCCGGTGCTGTTCAATGCCGACGACATCGGAAGGCTCTCCCGCGCGTTGCGGGGCAAGACGGAGTCGGAGTCGCTGCGGCTCGACCTGCAGCGGACGATCGCCGGCGCCGCGCGCAATCCGGCGGCGGCGGAGCTCGTCTACTCCGCCGCGCTGAAGACGCCCGAGTACATCGTGCTGATCGAAAAACGATCCGAGCGCGATCACCACGCCGCGTTCTTCGATCAGCTCACGACGCTGCTCGCGGCCGACGGCGTCGATCTCCAGCGCTTCTATTTCGGATACGACCCGCGGGTCTGCTGGAGCAGTTCGACCCGGCGCCGCACGAAGCTTGCCGATCTGCACCGCCGCTCCGCCGACGCGCGGCTGATCCTTTTCGGATCGCCACCCGCCCTCTTTGATCCGATCAACGGCACGGTCAACGCACGCGTCGTGAAGGAGCTGCGCTGGCCGATGCAGGCAATCGTGTCCGCCGATACGGCGACGCTGACCGTGCCATCGATTCACTCGGCCAGTGGCAGCGACGCGCTCGTCTCCCTCGGCGAATACTTCAGCGGCGGCTATCGTCCGAAAAAGAGCGGCGCGCGCGAGCCGCTGCTCGCCGCCGTCGACGACGCGCGGCAGGCGAAGCAACATCTCTCCCCCGCCGCCTGGCGCTGGCTGCTGGCATGTGCCGCCTATCCGCGGCTCCAATGGGAGCTGACCACGGCCCTTGGCATGGCCATCTGCGGTGCCGAGCTGCCGCACGCCGTCCGTGAGCTCATCGCCCTGCCGTGGTTCCGCGACGGCGAGATCCCCGACCGCGAACGGCACTCGCTCGTCGAAGCGTTACAGCAGGACAAAGCCCTCGAACAGATCGCGCGGACCGTGATCCTCGACATCCTCGGCAAGACATCGCTTCCCGACGGCAGCTTCGCCTCGCGCGAAAAAGCTCTCCAGATGATCACGCAGGAGGTGTGGCTCCATCGCGATGATCAGCCGCGGCTCCGCCTCCAGCTCGGCCGGCTGAAGCAGTACCGCATCGCCGAGATCGGCCGCGACTCGTCCCTGCTGCGGCTGTTGTTGACGGCGCCGGGATCGCGCGTGGCGTCGCGCGTTCCGCATCTGCTGCGCCGGCTCTGGTATCACTCCGGAATCCCGGCGATGGGACGGCGGGAGATTCGCGGCTTGCCGGTTGCCGGATGCGTGATGGCGGCATTCATCGCGCTGAGCGTGAATTTCGGACCTGCGGAGTGGATGACGCGCACGAGCCAAACCAAGTCGTTCGCCTGGTCCCACACGGTTTATGACCTCCTGCCGGACGAGACGAGCACTACGGCCACGACGGAGACGACGCAGACGACGGAGACGATGGGCACGTTCAGTACGAGCGGGACGACGACCATGTCGTCGTCCACGGATCTGTCGAGTACAGAAACCGCGTCGACGGATACGTTCGCGACGGATACGTTCGGAACCATGGCCACAAGCGGAACGATGTCCAGCACGGAAACCGCATCGACGATGCTGACCGAGACTACCGCCACCAGCACGATGGGCACCGCGGCTCCGTGTCCTGACGAAACCGCGCAGCAGACTGGGGGGTCATTGACAGTGACGTTGTGCGGGGAGCCTCCAATCAAACCGGGCGAAACGGTCACGCTCGTCGGGAAAGAAAAAGCTCTCGCTCGTGTGATCAGGGCCAGCACAGTTCTCGGCAACCTGATCCTCTTATTGGAGGTAAACACATCGCTCGTTGTGCTTGAAGGAGTTCCGCTCGTCATGGAGACGGAGAGCGGAACACACCTGCTGCAATGGATTCCGAGTCCCACGCAGGAGTCGAACACGCGGACGATCTATTTCGAATACGACTCATCGACTCTCACTGCGGATGCGCAGATGTTGGTCGCCGAAATCGCAAAGCGGTTGTCCGCGAATCCAAAGGCGACGGTCACCATCGTCGGATACGCCGACTTCCAGGAATCGAAAACGAGCCGTGGAGTGAAGATCGGTACCGCTCGCGCCTACACGGTACGCGACTATCTGACCAAGTACGGAATCGATGAGAAGCGCACCATCACAAGTGGAGGGGTGCGCTCAAACGCGGCCGAGCCGAACCCGGAGGAAAGTGCCCGCGAGCGCGTGGTGATCGTTACGTGGAACGACGCACCAACTCGGCAACCGCCGCGTCCTCGATAGTCACCGTCCCCGCGTCCCCGTCCAGCGTCGCCATCACGCCGATCGGCAGCGTCAGCTTCTGCTCGATGTGGCCGAACGACAGCCCCGCGATCGCCGGCACGCCGAGCGATCCGAAGCGGTCGCGGAGGATCTCCTCGAGGCTGAACGACGTCCCTTTCGGCTCGCAGTCGGTGCAACGGCCCCACATGAACCCGGCGATGTGATCGAACTTGCCGCCGAGGGCGAGCTGGGTGAGCATGCGGTCGATGCGGTACGGCTCCTCGTGCGTATCCTCGAGGAAGACGAGCGCGCCGGCGGTGTCGAGCTCGTACGGCGTTCCCATCATCGACGCGATCATCGTCAGGTTGCCGCCGGCCAGGCGCCCGCGGCCCTTGCCGGGCGCGAGCTTCACGATGCGGTTCGTGCGGTCGATCAGCTCGTTCGGCTTCTTCGACGGTGTCGGGAGTGCGCCGGCCGGGGTGGCGGTCATCACGACGCGTTTGAAGTTCTCCAGCGTGTACGGCTCGAACGTCGAGCCGCCCACCGGGCCGTGGAACGTCACGATGCCGCTGCGCTGGTGGACCGCGTTGAGCAGCGCGGTGATGTCGCTGTAGCCGATCAGCACCTTCGGCTTGCGCGCGATGAGGTCGTAATCGAGATACGGCAGGATGCGCGGCGAGCCCCAGCCGCCGGTGTAGCAGACGACGCCGGCGATGGTGTCATCGGCGAAGAAGGCGTTGATGTCGGCCGCGCGGTCGCGATCGCGTCCGGCGAAGTAACCCCAGCGGTCGTAGACGTGCTTGCCCAGGACGACCTTGAAGCCGATCGCCTCGAGTTGATCCTTGGCGAAGGCGATCTCGTCCATCGTCGCGGCCGCGGTGGCCGGCACGACGAGCCCGACCGTGTCCCCCGCCGCCAGCGCCTTCGGCTTGATGGACTGGCGCGGGCTCTCGGCCCCACGCACTCCTGCGGCGACGACAGAGAGAGCAGCCAGCTGCGCGAACTCGCGGCGATTCCACATGCCGCGCATTCTGTTGGGGTCGGATCTGGAAATTCAACTTAACGGGGCCCGTTAAGTTGAATTTCCAGATCCGACCCCGATTTTTTGACTTAAGCGGCGACGGATTCGGGGGCGGCGGCGGAGAGCTCGTCGCGGATGACGCGGAACGCCTTGGCGTCGGTCTCCGCGGTCTCGGGGTTGAGGAAGTAGGCGACGTCGTTGCGGAAGCTCTCGCCGTCGGGGTTCTCCCCGTTCCACTCCAGCACCGCCCACTGCACGAGCGGGTTGAAGATGTTGTGGTCCCAGCCGAACGCGGCGTGCCGGCGGCTGTAGCAGGCGGTGTCCTTCTCCGCGCTGATTCCCTCGCGCTCTTCGCGGGTCTTGTACTCGGCGAACGCCTTCGCGTCGCGCTCGGCAGTCTCGCCGTTCACGAAGTAGGCGATGTCACGGCGCGGCGGCAGCGCCTGCGGTCCGCCGAACTTCTGTCCGACGCTCGCGCACTGCACGACGAGCCAGTGAATCATCGGACGTCCAATGTGGTGATCCCACTCCAAAGCAACATAGGGCATGTCTTTTCGATCTCCTCGGTAATGCGCAACAAAAGCGTCAGGCCGTACGGACTTATTTCCGGATGAGCGGTGGAATTTCCATAATTATTTTTACATTCTCCCGGACCTGCGGAACGGTCTCCGCAGCCAAAACAAATGAACCTTCAAGACGAGCGCCGTTCGCGTTTGCTCGATGCGATGCCGGCGATTGCCTGGTCCGCCTCCGCGAGCACTTTCCAGTTCACCTACGTCAATCCCGCCGCCGAGCGCCTGCTCGGATATCCGGTCTCGCGCTGGCTGGAGGAGCCCGATTTCTGGGCCAAGCACATCCATCCGGAAGATGGTTTCGTGGCCAGCCTCTGTCACAACGAGACGCTCGCCGGACGCGACCACGAGCTGATCTACCGCATGGTCGCGGCCGACGGACGCTCGGTCTGGCTGCGCGATTACGTGAACGTTCACACCGTCGACGGCGTGCCGGTGGAGTTGTTCGGCGTGATGGTCGACATCACCCGCGAGCGGCTCGCCGAACAGGCCTCGCGCGAGAACCGGGAGAACTTCCGGCGCATGGTCGAGCTCTCCCCCGACTGCATCGGCGTGCACGTCGACGGCACCTACGTCTACGTGAATCACGCCTTCATGCACCTCCTCGGCGCTCGCGACGAAGCGGAGATCGTCGGCCGCGACGCGCTCTCCTTCGTCGACTCCGCCGACCGCGACCAGGTCCGCCATCGGCTCGAGCGGCTCACCGCGGGCGAGGCCGTGCCCTACGTGCGGCAGAAGTACCGCCGCACCGACGGCTCGCTGCTGCACGTCGAGGTCGCGGCGCTTCCGCTGCGCTACGGCAACCGCAACGCGGTGCAGGTCATCGCCCGCGACATCACCGATCGCATCCGCGCCGAGGAGGAGCTGAAGCTGCGCGAGACGCGGCTGCAGTTGCTGGCGGCGGGAACGCACGAGGCGATCTGGGAGTGGTCGCCGGAACGGAAAGAGCTCTGGACCAACGACGCGTACCGGCAGATGCTCGGCACGTTCGGCGATCCGGAGACGTTCTCCGCCGAATGGCTGGCGCGCGTTCATCCCGATGACCGCGAGAGCGCACAGACTGTCTGGCGGCGGGTGATCGAAGAGCAGCCGGCCGCGTGGGCGCACGAATACCGGCTGCGCCAGCCCGACGGCAGTTACCGCTTCGTGCTCGATCGCGGCCACAACGTGAAGGCGCCGACCGGCGAGCGGCGCGTCATCGGCGCGATGCTCGACGTCACGCCGATGCGCGAAGCGGAACGGATGCGCGCGGCGGCGGAAGCGAAGTTCCGCTGGATCGTCGAGCAGTCGCTGGTCGGCGTCTACATGATGTCGGGCGGACGCCTGACGTACATCAACGATACCGGCGCGCACATGCTCGGCTACACGCCGGAGGAGCTGATCTCGACCGACATGCCGATGTTCTCCGGACGCGAAGCATCGGTCGCCTGCGTGCGGCGGAAGGACGGCATCCTGCTGCACATCGCCTGCTATCAGAACGAGGTCACGGTCGATGGCGAGAAGATCGTGATCGGCACCTGCGCCGACGTCACCGAAAGCGTGCGCGCGCGGCAGGAGCTGGAGAAGTCGGAGCAGCGCTACCGCGAGCTGGTCGAGGACGTCACCGACATCCTCTACACGCTCGATCAGGAAGGACGCTTCGTGTCGCTGAGCCGCAGCTTCGAGCGCAGCACCGGCTATCAGATCGAGGAGTGGATCGGCCGGCCGTTCGCGGAGCTCTTCCGGTTGCACGAGCAGCATGAGCGCGCCATCCGCGAGTACGAGCTGTCGTCGCGCTCGGGCGAGACGGTGATCGTCGAGGTGTCGTCGCAGCCGCGTTACGTCGACGGCGTGGCCAGCGGCACGATCGGCATGGCCCGCGACGTCACCGAGCATCGCAACATCGCGCGCAAGCTCGAGGAAGCGAAGCGGATGAGCAGCCTCGGCCAGGTCGCCGCTTCGCTCGCGCACGAGTTCAACAACGTGCTGATGGGCATCCAGCCGTTCGTCGAGGTGATCGCGCGCAGCGCTCCCGGAACGCGCGCGGTCAGCGAGTCGGTGGGGCACATCACGCGCGCCATCAGCCGCGGCAAGCGGGCGTCGCAGGAGATCCTCCGCTTCGCCAATCCGAAGGAGCCGCAGCTCTTCCCGATCGACGTCCGCACCTGGCTGCCGACGCTCCTCGGGCAACTCGCGGCGTCGATGCCGCCTTCGATCGCGCTCGGCAGCTCGATGGATGCGGCGGCCGGCTTCATCCAGGGCGATGCCGGACATCTCGAGCAGGTCATCACGAACCTCGTGTTCAACGCCCGCGATGCGATCAGCGGCAAGGGATCGATTCATGTGGCGGTGACGATGTGCGGCGAGCACGTGCGGATCTCGGTCTGCGACGACGGGCCAGGCATCGCGCCGGAGATTCTCGGCCGCATCTTCGAGCCGCTCTTCACGACGAAGCGCAACGGAACTGGACTCGGTCTGGCGATCGCACGGCGGCTGGTGGAAGGACACGGCGGCGCGCTGACCGCGGAGAATCGCCCCGAGGGCGGCTCCGCGTTTCATCTGCTCGTGCCGGCGGCGAAGGCGGTGTACGAGGCGCCGCAGGCGGTCGCCTGCTCGACGCCCGGCATCAATCGCATCCTGCTGGTTGAAGACGACCCGACGGTCGGCGCCGGGCTGGAGCAGCTGCTGAACGGCGAAGGCTACGAGACGACGTGGGTGCGCGCCGGCGCCGAGGCCTGCGCGGCCGCGCGCCTGACGCAGCCGCACGTCGCGATCGTCGACGTGAATCTGCCGGACGGCAGCGGCATCGACCTCATCCCGATGCTGCGCGCCGGCCAGTCCGGCCTGCCCATCGTCCTCTCCACCGGCCACGTCGAGCTGCACGTCGACCAGGCCGAGAAACGCATCCTCTCGCTGATGAAGCCCTACGAGCTGAGCGACCTCCTAGTCGCCATCTCCAACGTCACCAGTTAAGTTAAAAAAAGGGGGTCGTATCTGGAAATTTAACTTAACGCGGGCGTTAAGTTAAATTTCCAGATACGACCCCAACTGCATCTTCAGCGGAGTGGAAGCAGGCTTCGATGGAGGCGCCGCGGAGGTAGTCGCCGGCGAGGTGGATGCCGGGGAGGTTGCGCAACTCCTGATGCAACGCGGCGCGGAAGCGGCCGATGTGGTCGGTGTAGGCGCAGAGGCCGTGCGTGAAACGCTGGCCGGTGAAGGTCTCGCGGTCGGCGCGCGTCACGGGCACATATCGATTGAGCCGCTCCTCGGCGAGATCGAGCAGCGCTTCGGTGCTGGTGTTGCCGTCGAGGAACGGGCGGGCGGCGCGGCCGCTGAAGGTATAGCGGACGATGTCGAGGTCGTCGACGCCGTAACTTCCCGCGTTGCTGATCGGCTCCTCCTCCCCGAATACGATCGCGCGCATGGCCGGCGTGAAGATCGGCCGCTTGTACTTCGCCAGCACGAGCGCGACGGGAAAGTAGCGCACGCGTGCGAGCAGCGCGGAGAGCGACGGCGACGCGTGGGCCACGATGCGCGACGTGAGCGCCGCGGTCGTCGCGATGATCACGCCGTCGTACAACTGCTCTGCGCCACCGACGCACACCGCGACCTTGTCACCAGACGGCGCGACGGACGTGACCGGCGCCCCGAGCCGCACGTTCGCCGTCGCGGAGAACTGCTCGAGCACACGCTTCATCCCCAGCGTCAGCTGATCGTACGAGTCGAGCACCATCTTGATGTTGCTGCCGAGATTGCCGAGGTAGACCTCGTCCGGCTCGGCGCCGTTCATCCGCACCGTCATCGGCCGGATGATGCGGCGGCAGAACTCCTCGCCGAAATAGCTCCGCGCGGGGCGATCGTCGAAGCGCTCGCCGAGGCGGTCGAAGTAGGGCGATCCGAGGACGCCGTTCGCTTCGTCGCGGCGGATGGCGAGCACCATGCGCGCGAAGCGGAAGAGATCGCGCTTCGAGCAGTGGCGCACCATGTCGAGCATCGACGACCAGCGCCGCTTGCTGTCGAACGTGACGATCTTCCCATCGCGCACCTGCGAGGAGTTGATGCCGAAGTACTCGTACGGATTGTCGCCGAGCGACGCGGTGAAGGCGCGGAAGCGGCGATAGCGACGGCCGATGTTCTTGCCGCCGACGTCGAGCCAGCGATCGCCGAGGCGGCACGAGCCGACGCGTCCGCCGATGCGGTCGGACTGCTCGAGGATCTCGGCGTCGATGCCGGCCGCGCGGAGATAGTGCGCCGCGGCAATGCCGGAGACGCCTCCCCCCACCACCGCGAATCTGCGCGTCACGCGCGCTCGCTTCCCGCCATGATTCGAGTTTCCGCCGCGAGAATCGCGGGCAGCGCGACCTGCGGCGTCATGCCGATGCGGCACTCGGCCAGCGGCTCGCCTGCCTGCGTGAGGAAGACGTCGAGCGCCAGCGCGCACGATCCGAACGGCTCGCCCGCATCGCGCTGCACGCGCGCCATCAGCTTGATCGGCTCCTCCAGCGCGGCGAAGCTGTGGAAGTTCGCGTCGAAGCAGCGGAAGACCACGTCCTGCGGCGCGAAGCCACAGAGGCGCGTCGCGGTCGCGATGCCGACCTGATTGCACGCCTCGAGCAGCAGCATCCCCGACACGTGATCGAGCTTGTGCTCGAAAAAGTACGGATGGTTCGCGTCGACGACGACGTACGCCTCGAGCAGATCCGGCTCGCGCTGCGTCATCGCGGTGATGACGACGTTCTGCAAGCGGGTCCGCCCGACTTTCTCCGGCGCGATCGGAATCTGCGGCGCCGGATGTTCATGGCCGTTGCCGTTCCCGTTGCCGTTCGAGTCGCCGCCGCGTTTGCGCAGCCGCTCGTACATCTTCTTGGGCACGAAGATCCATTCGCCGCGGGCGCTCATCACCCGCTCGTCGGCGCAGTACGTCGTCGACTCGGCCACGAGTCCGACCAGCTCTCCGCTGCGGCGGTACTGGCGGTCCGTCATCCGCACGTCGAGGATCAGGTTGCTGATTTCCGGCGTCATCGTGCAGGGGCCGAGCTTCTCGACCGTGCACGAGGCGCGCTGCAGGATGTACGAGAACTCCGGCGAGATCTCGAGGTACTTGTGCGAGAGCGCGATGCACGACTGCCGCATCGTCTCCGCCGCGAGGAGGATGCCGCTGCTACGGGCGGCCTCGGACGTCTCGTTGAAATAGACGTGCGACTGCGGCAGCCGCGCGCCGCAGAGGAAGCGGTCCTCGTCGAGGCGCACGAGATCGGTGACGAGAACGTGATCGATGTAGTTGCGATGCACGAGCCGCCGCGAGATGGTCGAGTCGAAATTGATCCGTCCCGCGTGCAGCCGCACGACATCCGGCAGATCGTCATTCATGGTGTGCCCTCCGGAAAAGCCTCACCCTTTCGAATCGGTTCTCAGTCCCCTCTCTGAGCCGGCGAAGGTTGGCGCGATGCAGATAGATGATGAAGAGCGACGCGAACACCGCGACCGTCATGGCCGCCACGTTCGGGCCGCGCGAATCGAAGAAGAGGGTGAGCGGCAGCGTGCACGCGGCGATGAGCGAGCTGACCGAGACGTAGCCGGTCAGCAGCAGCACCGCGATCCACGTCAGCACGCCGACGATGACTCCCGCCGGAAAGACGACCAGCAGCACGCCGCCCGTCGTCGCCACACCCTTCCCGCCGCGGAAGCGCGCGAACAGCGGGAACGCATGGCCGATCACCGCGGCGATGCCGGTGACGAGGCTGAGCGTGAATGGATCGACCGGCGTGCGCAGCGCCGGCAGCAGCGGCGCGGCGGCCGCGGCGTAGCCCTTCGCGGAATCGAACAGGAAGACGCAGATCGCGGCGCCGAGGCCGAGGACGCGCGCCACGTTCGTCGCGCCGGCGTTGCCGCTGCCGTGCTCGCGGATGTCGAACTGCCGCCCGCGCAGCAGCTTGCCCGCGAGGATGCTCGACGGGATCGACCCGAGGAGATACGCGGCGGCGACGAGCAGGAGCGCGTTGATCATCGTCCGAGAAAACTCATGACGATCGCGCCGGGGCCGATGTGCGCCCCCATGACCGCCGCGACGTCGTTGATGTACATGCTGCCTTCCGGAAAGTCGGCCTTGATGCGTTCCGCCATCGCCTCCGCGCGCGCCGGCGCATTTGCGTGCGCGACGGCGAAGCGATACGCGCCGCGCGCCTTCGCCTCCGCGGCGAAGAGCTCGTAGCAGACGTCGAACTGCTTCGGCTTCGAGGCCGTCGTGATCTTCACGACGTCGCCCGCCGGTCCGATGGAGAGGATCGGCACCCGGCGCAGGCCGTTCGCCAGCAGTCCTTTGAGCTTGCCGACGCGGCCGCCCTTGATCAGGTAGTGCATCGTCTCGACGGTGGCGAAAAGCCGCACGCGTCCGGTGAGCTCGTGCACCAGCGCCTTCACTTCGTCGAACGAAGCGCCGGCCTGAATGCGCTCCCCCACTTCCTGCAGGATGAGTCCCGCGGCGACGCTGACGGTGCGGCTGTCGACGACTTCGACCGACGTCCCTTCCGGCACATCGCGCCCCATCGACTGCGCGCACTGGAACGTGCCGCTGAGTTTCGACGACAGCGTGAGCGTGAGGATCGACCGGTAGTGGCTGGAGAGAAAGCGAAAGACGCGCGTGAAGTCGGACGGCGGCGGCTGCGACGTGGTCGGATGCACCGGCGACGACGCGAGCCGTTCGTAGAACTCGAGCGGCGAGATCGACACGCCGTCGATCAGCCGCTCATCGCCGAAGTTCAACCGGATCGGCACCAGGTGCACGTTCAGCCGCTCGACCTCGGAACGCGGCAGGTCGCAGCTCGAGTCGGCAACGAGCGCGATGGTCATGCTGTCGTGATCGACGCTGTGCTGCCGCCGCATGTCGTCGACCTTCTCGTTGCTCACCGTGCCGTAGCGGCCGAGGAGCTCGAACACCGCCTGCGGCGCATCGGTGTGGATGTGCAGCTTGAGGCGGCTCTTCGATCCGGCGAGGATCAGGCTGTCGCCGTGGCCGTGCAGCTCCGCCTCGATGCGCGGCTTCGGCAGCTCATCGCCGGCGACGAGGCATTCGGTGCAGTAGCGGAACTTGCTCGCGGCCGGTGAGCCGAGCGGCGCGGCCTGCACGACTTCGCCGATGATGCGCGGCTCGACCGCGCCCGATTCGATGTAGCGGCCGATGCCCTCGAGCACGTAAAGAAACCCGAGCGCGGCGGCGTCGACGACGTTCGCGTCGGCGAGCACCTGGAGATGCTGCGGCGTCTCGGCGACGGTGAGTCGCGCACTGTGCAGCGACTGCCCGAGGGCGGGAACGAAATCGTCCTCGCGCGTGGCGTTGTCACTGAAGTGCATGCCCCATTCGCGCAGCAGCGTGAGGATCGTCCCCTCGCACGGATCGGAAAGCGCGGCATACGCGTAGCGCGTGGCGCGCGTGACCGCCTGCCCGAAATCGGCCGCGGTGACCCGTTCGTACGGCGCGAGCTCCTCGGCCAGTCCATGGAAATACTGCGCAAGGATGACGCCGGAGTTGCCCTGCGCACCGGTCAGCGCGGAGTCGGCCACGCGCCGCAGGAAGTGATTGAGGCAGTGCGTGTCGAACGACTCGACCTCGTGCACGATCCGCTCGACGGTGCACGCCATGTTGGTGCCGGTGTCGCGGTCGGCGACCGGGAAGACATTCAGCGCATTGAGCGCGCGTTCCTTGTTCAGCAGCGCGTGGAATCCGGCGATGAGCGCCCGCTTGAGCCGATGGCCGTCGACATAACGCACCTTCAGCCTGCGGTCCGGCAACGATGTTGCGGCAGTGGACGATGGCACCTTCGGCTCCCTGTGAGATGACCGGACGATTAGTAATAAGTGTTTAAGGAAGCCTAAGCGTCAGTCATGCAAAATGCAAGGCGGGAAGGCTATAACCACCGCAGGGTCAGCTCGACGAGCTTCTGTTTGAAGGTGCCGCGATACGGCGGATAGAGCAGCTGCACGGCGGTCCGCCGGAAGCGCGATTCGAGCACGCCGCGCGCGTTGGAGAAGGCCTCGAAGCCGAAGCGGCCGTGCCCTTTGCCCATCCCGCTGTGGCCGACGCCGCCGAACGGCAGCTCGAGCTGATAGTGGTGGATGAGCGTGTCGTTGACCGCGGTGCCGCCCGCGCGCGTGCCGGCGATGACGTCGCGGATCACGCGCCGGTCGCGGCTGAAGAGGTAGAGCACGAGCGGCTTCTCGCGCTCGTCGACGAAGCGGATGGCATCGCCGAGCGTGCGGTACGTCATCAGCGGCAGCAGCGGACCGAAGATCTCTTCCTGCATGATCGCGGCGTCGGGCGGGACGCTGGTCAGCACGGTCGGCGCGATCGAGCGTCCGCTGAGATCTCCGCCGATCTCGATGCGCGCGCCTTGTCCGATGGCGGAGTCGAAGAGCCGTTTCACGCGCGCGGCGTGCCGGTCGTTGACGATGAGGCCGCGCGAGTCGTCGCCGAGGGCCTTGATCGAGAGGCGTAGCTTTTCGAGGAAGGCGGGAGCGATGCTTTCGTCGACCAGCAGGTAGTCGGGCGCGATGCAGATCTGGCCGGAGTTGTAGAACTTTCCCCACGCGATCTTCTTCGCAGCTTCGTCGAGATCGGCGGTGCGGTCGACGATCACCGGCGACTTCCCTCCGAGCTCCAGCGTGACGGACGTCAGCTGCTCGGCCGCCGCTTTCATGACCATTCGCCCGACCGCCGGGCTGCCGGTGAAGAAGAGGTGATCGAACTTTTTCCGCAGCAGCTCCTCGGCGACGGAGGCGTCGCCTTCGACGACCGCGATCTCGTCCTCGTCGAACACCTCGGCCAGCAGCCGCTTCATGCACGCGGCGGCGTGCGGCGTCAGCTCGGACGGCTTGATGACCGCGCAGTTGCCCGCCGCGATCGCCGAGACGAGTGGCCCGAGGGTCAGGCTGAACGGGAAGTTCCACGGCGAGATGATCAGCACGACGCCCTTCGGCTCGTGCACGATCCGCGACGTCGATCCGAACAGCAGCAGCCGCCCCGGCACGCGGCGCGGCTTCATCCACGAGCGAAGGTGGCGCATGGCGTGCCGCGCCTCGCCGAGGATGGGGAAGATCTCCGCGAGATCGACCTCGGTGGCCGGCTTGCGGAAGTCGCTCCACATCGCGTCGCGGATCTCCGCGCGCTGCGCGAGGAGGGCGTCGTGAAGTTTGCCGATTTTGCGGATGCGCTCCGCGGCGGTGGTCGCGCCCACCTTCGCGCGATTGCGCTGCTGGGCGTCGAAGATCGCGTCGATGGAGGACACCGGGACAGTTTACGGATTTCCGTCCGGAATGGGACACATCAGCTTGCGACGCCGGCGGCGGCTGCGATATGCAACCGCCATGAAGATTTTTCTAGCCGGGGGAAGCGGAGTGGTCGGCCGGCGGCTGATCCCGATGCTGATTGCGAAGGGCCACGACGTCGTCGCCACTACGACAACGCCGCGGAAAATCGAGGCGTTGCGCGCGCTGGGCGCGACGCCGGTCGTGCTCGATGCGCTGGATCGCGAGGCGGTGATCAAGGCCATCACTGACGCGAAACCGGAGGTCATCGTGCATCAGATGACGGCGCTCGCGTCGTTGCGCAACCTCAAGCACTTCGACGACGAGTTCGCGGTCACCAACCGCCTGCGCACCGAGGGGACGGAGCATCTGCTCGCCGGGGCGAAGAACGTGGGGACGAAGCTCTTCATCGCGCAGAGCTACTGCGGGTGGCCGAGCGGGCCGGGCGGGAGCCGCGTCAAGACGGAAGACGAGCCGTTCGATCCGAATCCGGTGAAGTCGATGTCGAAGACGCTCGCGGCGATCCGAAAGCTCGAGCAGCTGGTCACCGGCGTCAACGGCATCGTGCTCCGGTACGGCAACCTCTATCCGGCCGAGGCGCTGATCGAGATGGTGCGGAAGCGGATGTTCCCGGTCGTCGGCGACGGCGGCGGCGTCTGGTCGCATCTGCATCTCGAGGACGCGGCCGGAGCGGTGGTCGCGGCGATCGAGCGCAGCGTGCCGGGCATCTACAACATCGTCGACGACGAACCGGCCGAGGTCGCCGTCTGGCTGCCGGAGCTGGCGCGCATCGTCGGGGCGAAGAAACCGATGCGCATCCCCGTCTGGCTCGCGCGCTTGATGATCGGCGAGGCCGGCGTCTTCATGATGACGAAGCTCCGCGGCTCCTCGAACGCGAAGGCGAAGCGGGTCCTCGGCTGGACACCGAGATATGCCAGCTGGCGTGAGGGATTCCGGGCGTAGGTAGGGATTTCCGGACTTCGCGGCCCTCCTAAATATCGGAGGAAATGATGCCCACGCCGCAACGGCCGACCGGCCGCGCGATCAATCCTGTTGTGCGCTGGCTGACCGGACCGGGCGTGCTCCGATTCGGCGGCGCGGTGCTGCGCCGGTTCCGTCCCGTGGCCAGCTTCCGCGGCACCGTGCTGGTGGCGAAAAACGCCGACGTCATCGACGCGCTGACCCGTGACACCGACTTCACCATCCGCGAGATCAACGGTCCGAAGATCGACGCACTCGACGGCCCGTTCATCCTCGGCATGGACCGCGGTCCCGACTACGACCGCGAGGCGGGGATGCTCCGCTCGCTCATCCATCGCGAGGACATCGACCGTATCCGCGAGATGGCGAACCGGCACTCCGCAGAAATGATCGCGAAAGCGGCACCGACCGGCGTGCTCGACGTCGTCGGCGGACTCTCCCGCGCCGTCCCGACGCAGTTCCTGAAAGAGTTCTGCGGCACGAGCGGTCCCGACGACGAGACGCTGCAGCGCTGGATGCGCGACTGCTTCTTCGAGGTCTTCCTCAATGCCACGAACAACAAGGTCGCGCACAACGCGGCGCTGCAGTCGGGCGCGGAGCTGCGCGCGTGGCAGAACGGCGAGATCGCGCGGCGCAAGCCGATCGTGCGCGCGGCCGGGACCGCGGACGACCTGATGGGCCGCATGCTCGTGCTGCAGGCCGATCCCGCCTATGCCTGGCTCGACGACAACGCGATCCGCCGCAACCTCGGCGGCGTGATCGTCGGCGCCGTCGACACGACGTCGTGGCTGGTCAACGTCGCGCTCGACGAGCTGTTCAAGCGTCCCGCCGAATTGCAGAAAGCGGCGGCCGCGGCGCGCGCGAACGACCTCGACACCGTCCGCAAATACGCCTACGAAGCGGCGCGCTTTCATCCGCCGTCGCCGTTCCTCGTCCGCTACGTGCCGCGCGACACGACGCTCGGCGGCTACAAGGTCGCGGCCGGCAACCGCCTCTTCGCCATGCTCGTCTCCGCCATGTTCGATCCGCAGGCGTGGCCCGATCCGAAGTCATTCCGCATCGACCGCGAGTCGAAGCATCTCCACTTCGGCTACGGCATGCACCAGTGCTACGGCACGCGCATCAACGACATCCAGATCCCCGCCATCCTCGCGGCGGTGCTGCGGCTGCCGAACCTCCGCCGCGCCGGCAACATCGAGTGGGATGGCCCGTTCCCCAACCGCTTCATGGTCGCTTTCGATCCGCACTAAGGAGGCCTGATGTCGACGCATACCGTGCTCTCGTTCATCACCCCGGTCAAAGCGGAAGCCGAGAAAGAGCTCACCGACTACCTCACGAAAATCGGCGAGGACATCGAAGGAAACACGGAGATCCCCTTCTCCCGAATGCCGTCCCTCCATTTCGCCAGCCTGGTGATCTTTCCCGATCCCGACTACGGCCCGTACCTGACGTTCGAGGCGAACTTCGACGGCGACGACGTCGGCAGGTTCCTCGATGAAGTGCTCGCCGTCGCCGGCCCCGCGATGCACCGCATCTACGGCATGACGAAGGACTACCGCGGGAGCGGCGCGGTCGCGGAGACGAAGGCGTTCCTCCTCGCGCACCTGCAGCGTCCCGGCGCGTATCACGTCGGTACGCCCTGGCGGACGGTCGGCCGCATCCGCGAAGAAGACACGTTGCGGAACGCGATCGAGGACCACGCCGACGGCCTGCCGAAGAACGGCCAGCCGAACGCGCTGCGGAAGGACATCCAGAACTTCGTCCGCTCGCGCGACGATCTCAAATTCGCGCAGACGGCGCCGGTCACCGGCACGTGGGCGCAGCGCAACGTGCCGAAGATCAAGTGGTTTGCCTTCCGCGTGGTCGGGGTGCTGGTCGCGCTTCTTCTCCTGCCGGTGGTCGTCATCGCGGCGATCTGGCTTCGCATCAAGGAAGCGACCGACGCGGTCTGGATGGGCGAGGTCGACGAGTCGCGGTGGCGCGCGATCGGGGCGAAGGAAGACAAGTACCGCATCGTGCAGAACCACATGGCATCGCTCACGGCGGTGAAGAACGGCTGCTTCCGGCGCGCGCTGCAACGCGGTGTCCTGGTGCTCGCCGAGTTTGGCGCGCGCACGTCGACGAACGGGACGCTGAGCAACATCCCGAGCATCCACTTCGCGCACTGGTCGGTCATCGACAACGGGAAGCGGCTGCTCTTCTTCAGCAACTTCGACGGCAGCTGGGAAAACTATCTCGACGATTTCATCGACAAGGCGGCGACCGGCCTGACCGGCATCTGGAGCTGCACCGTCGGCTTCCCCCGCACGTACTTCCTCTTCTGGGGCGGCGCGACCGACGGGCCGCGCTTCAAGGCGATCGCGAAGGAGAAGCAGACGCCGACGCTGGTCTGGTACAGCGCCTACAAGAACCTCACCGTGCAGACGATCAACAAGAACACGGAGCTGCGCGCGAAGCTGAACGGCGGGATGTCGGACGCCGACGCACGCGCCTGGCTGCAGCTGCTTTGAACGAATCGAGGAGGACGATCATGGCAACAGAGCTCGAGCGTCTCGACATCCAGGGCATCGTCTTCAGCGGCTATGGACACCTGGAGTGTTCGGCCTATCAACTGCTGCGCGTGACGGACGCGAAGGCGGCGCGGGAGTGGCTCGGCTGGCTGGCCGGCTCGATCACCGACGCGCGCGGCAAGAAAGAGACGTTCTGCCGCAACGTCGCCTTCACGGTCAACGGCCTGAAAGCGCTCGGCCTCGACGACGAATCGCTGACGACGTTCGCCTGGCCCTTCCGCGACGGCATGACCAGCGAGCACCGCCAGCGCATCCTCGGCGACACCGACGTGAACGTACCGGGGAACTGGCAGTGGGGCAATGACACGACGCCGGTCCACATCGTCCTGATGATCTTCGCGGCGAACATCGATCTCCTCAACGGGGAGATCGCGCAGAACAAAGAGAAGATGCTGCAAGGAATCGGCGTGGAGCTGGTCAAGACGCTCGGCGGCGGGCGGCACGAGGGCACGCGGGAACACTTCGGCTTCAACGACGGCATCGCCAATCCGTCGATCGAAGGAACAAGCCGCGACCGCAGCGACGAGATCAAGCCGGGCGAAGTGCTGCTCGGCCACGAAGACGATTACGGCGGGCCGTCGCCGAGTCCGAGCGTGGCGTCGGCGCGCGATCCGAAGAAGCTCCTCCCCGACGCCGGACGCGGACGGCGCGACCTCGGCTTCAACGGCAGCTATCTCGTCTTCCGGCAGATGGAGCAGGACGTCCCGGCGTTCTGGAACTTCGTGCAGCAGGCGCATGACGACGCGAACAAGCTGGCGGCGAAACTGATCGGACGCTGGCCCAGCGGCGCGCCGCTGGTCACGCATCCCGACGCCGATCCGCACGCAACCGACGGCCAGCTGTCGACCGAGGACGGCTTCGACTATCAGTCCGACACGCTCGGCGTGAAGTGCCCGATCGGCGCGCACATCCGCCGCACGAACCCGCGCGACACGCTCGGTCCCGATCCCCAGACGGCGAAGAAATCGGCGAACCGGCACCGCCTGCTGCGGCGCGGACGCTCGTACGGACACATCATCGAAGACCGCACCAAGCCGGACGGGCAGGAGCGCGGCCTGCACTTCATCTGCATCGGCAGCGACATCGCGCGGCAGTTCGAGTTCGTGCAGCAGCAGTGGGTGAACAACACGGTGTTCGGCGGGTTGTACAGCGAGGTCGATCCGCTGATCGGCGACCAGACGCGCTGCAACGGCATCTTCACGGTCCCGGGCGATCCGCTGCGGACGCGCGTGCCGAACCTCTGCCGCTTCACGACGATCCGCGGCGGCGCGTATTTCTTTCTGCCGAGCCTGCGGGCGATCAAGTACATCGCGTCGCTTTAGTGTGGTGAATCAGAAATTCATCGCATTGCGCTGGTGGTGCTTGCGGGGCGAGATCAAGGCGCGAGGAGGAGGCGATGCGGTGGCATCGTTGACGACGAGCAACGCGGAGATCGCCCCGCAACCACCACCAGCCCGAAGGGTTGCGGGCGGCGACGGGCCGCCTGCTTCGTTGCCGCTCCTCAGCGATGGACCGCATCGCCTGCGTCGCGGCGCCTCGCATTCGGCCCGTCGGCGCCCGCAACGCAATGCGACGAATTTCTGATTCACCACACTAACGCAGCTTCACATGCAGCACTTTTCCGATCTGATGGAAAAGCGCCGGATTGTTTGCGCGGAATGAGCCGCCGAGGCCTTCGAAGCCGAGGAGCGTGCCGAGGAGGATCGTGTACGCGGCGAGGGCGATCGTCGCGGCGCGGAACGGGAGGGTGTCCGCGAGACGCAGCCCTTCCTCGATGCAGACGGCGGTCGTGATCGCCATCAGCATCATGAAATCGAGGCTGTAGCGGGCCACGATCCACCAGCAGGTCGAGAGCGCGGCGAGCGTCAGCCAGGCGCCGAGCATCACCAGCACGGAGGCGTCGCGGCGCGGGCGCATCAACGCGAAGAGCGCGCCGAACGCGGCGAGCGGCATCAGCGCGATCACCCCCATGATCGTGTCGGCTCCGAGCGGCGCGGAGACCTTCGGATCGAGATGCGAGTACTGCATCTTCACGAACGGGAAGAGCTGATCGAACGACGGCGCCCAGAAGAGATAGTGCTCGAGGTTGTTCACGAAACGGATCGCTTCCTTCGTCGTGCAGAGCGAGCAGACGCGCTTCCCCACCATCGACGTGAACTCGATCTGATACTTCACGCCGAGCTCGAACGGATTGCCGTAGCGCGCGAAGTTGTAGCTCCAGAGGATCAGCATCACGGCGGCGAGCGGCAGCAGCGCGGTCTTGATGAAGCGCAGCGGGCGGATGGCGATGATCGTCGGGATCAGCAGCACGACGAGGTTCGGACGCGCGGCCATCGCGAGCGCGAGAAAGAGCCCGACCCAGATCGCGTTGCGCGTCGTCGGGATCTCGAGGTAGTGCACCAGCGACCAGGCCCACGTCGCGCTCATGGCCATGCCGCACATCACCGCGACCTCGTAGACGCGGATGTCGGGAAGCGAGTAGGCGATCACGTTGCCCAGTCCGGCGGACAGCACCCACAGCGCGAGCGGGATGCGCGACTGCTTCAGCACGCGCATCAGGAAAAGCGTGGCGAAGAGGAAAGCCCAGGAGCAGAAGAAGAGCGCGGCGATGGAGTCCGGCGGATAGAGCCCGCGGATCAGGCGGAACGGCAGATAGAACAACAGCACCGGCAGCGGCGAGTGATAGAGGTAGTAGTGGCCGCGGTAGTAGCTCGCGTCCCACAAGGCATCGATGCCGGCTTCACCGCGCGCATCGGGATTGGTCGGATCGGCCAGCGTCTCGAGCCGCGGATCGACGCTCGCGGCCATGTAGAGATGTCCGGTGCGGAAGCCCTCGGCCAGTCGCGCGTAGTAATCGGCGCCGGGACTCTGGCTGTGCGTCTCGAACCACTGGATGGACCTGTACGACCAGGTGCCGCACGTCGCGAAAAACGCATACAGCAGCACCACGATGGCCACGCACGCGGCCGTCACCAGGTCTCGTTTCACGGAGCCCGCAGCATACCGCTCTCCGGTACAATCCCCCACCCTGATGGCAAAGCCTTTTTACATCACGACCGCGATCCATTACGTCAACGACGTTCCGCACATCGGACACATGTACGAGAACGTGGCGGCGGACGTGATCGCGCGGCACCGGCGGCGGATGGGAGACGACGTCTTCTTCCTCACCGGCACGGACGAGCATGGGCAGAAGGTCGAGCGGAGCGCGGCGAAGGAAGGCATCCTGCCGATCGAGCTGGCCGACCGCGTCGTCGCCGAGCATCACCGCCTCTGGAAGCTGCTCGACATCAGCAACGACGACTTCATCCGGACGACCGAGGGGCGGCATCGCGTCGGCGTCTACGAGCTGATCCGCCGCATCCAGGAGCGGATGCCGGACGACATCTACCTCGGATCGCACTCCGGCTGGTACTGCCAGAGCGAAGAGACCTTCATCCCCGAAAACCAGGTGAAGGAGAAACGCGACGACAGTGGACATCCGGTCGAATGGACGACGGAGACCAATTACTTCTTCAAGCTGTCGCGCTACACCGAGCCGCTGCTGCAGCTTTATCGCTCCAATCCGGAATTCGTGTATCCGTCGACGCGACTCAACGAGGTGATGGCGTTCGTCGAGCAGGGTTTGAAAGACCTCTCGATCTCGCGCACGGCGGTGAAGTGGGGCATCCCCTTCCCCGGCAATCCGGATCACGTGATTTACGTCTGGATGGATGCGCTGACGAATTACATCTCGGCGCTCGGCTTCGGCTCGCACGAGCATCCGCGCTACGAGCACTATTGGCCGGCCGACATTCACCTCGTCGGCAAGGACATCGTCCGCTTCCACGCGGTCTACTGGCCGGCGTTCCTGATGTCGGCCGGGCTGCCGCTGCCGAAGAAAGTCGTGGGACATGGCTGGTGGCTGCGCGACAACCAGAAGATCTCGAAGTCGCTCGGCAACGTCGTGCGGCCGGTACACATCATCGAGGAGTTCGGCGCCGATCCGTTCCGCTACTACGTGATGCGCGACATGGTGTTCGGCCAGGACGCGAACTATTCGGACGAAGCGTTCGTCACCCGCTTCAACGGCGACCTGGCGCGCGGCCTCGGCAACGCGTTCTCGCGCACGGTGAAGATGGCGGAGAGCTACTTCGGCGCGAAGACGCCGCCGATTCCCTGCGATGACAGCGAGCTGAAAACCGCGGCGGAGCAGATCGTGCCGGAGTACCTGAAGGCGATGGACGAGCTGGCGTTTCATCGCGCGCTCGAAGCGGCGTGGCGACTGGTGTCGGCGGTCGACCGCTACATCGTCGCGCACGAGCCGTGGAAGCATTTCAAGGAAAAGGGAGCCGACGACGCGCTGGCGCGCATCATCTGGAACTGCCTCGAGGCGCTGCGGCTGGCGTTCGTGATGGCCGCGCCGGTGATGCCGAAGATCGCGTCGGAAGGACTGTCGCGCATCGGCGGCGATCCGAGCGACATCGGCGCAGCGGCGCTGAGCTGGGGACGCCTGTCGAACGACGCGCCGCTGCGCGGTGGCGAGGCGCTCTTTCCGGTCATCGATTCCGCTGCATACCTGGAGAAAAAGATGGACACACCGGTTACACCACCGATTCAAACGACGGAGGCCGCGCCTCCCGATCTCGAAAAGATCACGATCGATCAGTTCATGCAGACGGAGCTGCGCGTGGCGGAAGTGCGCGCGGCCGAGCGTGTGCCGAAGTCGAAGAAGCTGATCAAAATGTCGATCTTCGACGGCGACGCGGAACGGACGGTCGTCGCCGGCATCGGCACGAAGTACACGCCGGAAGAGCTGGTCGGCCGCAAGGTCGTGATCGTGGCCAACCTGCAGCCGGCGAAGCTGATGGGGATCGAGTCGAACGGCATGGTCCTCGCGGCGTCGATCGACGGCGAGCCGTCGCTGCTCAGCGTCGATCCGAGCGTCCCCGCCGGCACGCGCGTCCGCTGAAAAAACAGTGGCCGCGAGGCACGTGCGGACATACATTGTGGAGCGTCGCTGATCCGTTGAATTGCGGCGACCCAGTCGGCGCACTCTAGCGCGCCGCGCCCTTTCCCGACGGCCGGGGAAAGGGCATTTTTTTCGTCGCGCGATGCCTCGCTACACCTTCGATTCGTTTGTCGTGAACGACGCGTCGCGCGAGGCCTTCGACGCGGCGATGGCCGTCGCGCACAATTCGTCCGCCGCCCCCAACCCGCTCGTGTTGTTCGGACCGACACGATCGGGGAAGACGCATCTGGTCTATGCGATCGAAGGGACGCTGTGTTCAGCGGGCGTGAAGGTCATGCGCGAGCCGATAGCAGATTTCGTCGCTCGATGCGGTCGACGCGATGCCGCTCGATGATGTGTGGCTCGGTGACAAAGAGATCACGATGAGCGACGGGCGGGCCGAGCAATGGAGCGCGGGCGTCTCGCCCGCAGTCGGCGGCCGTCTCGGCCGGCGACCGGTCGGCGAGCGGGACGCTCGCCGACTGCGGACGAGGACGTCCGCGCTCCAAGCGGGCGGGCGGGTTGGAGAACCCGCCCCACATTTTGATCAACGCAGCATCGCGAAGACGCCCGCCGCGATCAGCCCGGACACCGGCAGCGTCACGATCCACGCGAGGCCCATCTCCCCTACCGTCTTCCAGCGCAGTCCGCTCTTTTGCGAGATGCCGATGCCGATGATGGCGCCGGACGAGACGTGCGTCGTCGACACCGGGAGCGCGAAGCGCGAGGCGAGGCCGACGAGGAGCGAGGTCACGATGTTGGCGGCGAAGCCGTTCGCGGGGGTCATCGGGGTCACTTTGCTGGCGAGCGTGCGGGTCACGCGCAGGCCGGCGAGGAGGCTGCCGAGGCCCATGGCGACTGCCGCGAGGGGGAACATCGAGGCGCTGGAGGCGATGCCGAGAGCGACGATCTTCGGTGTGTCGTTGAGGCCGCGGAAGAAGCTGGTCGCGCCGGCGGAGAGCCAGTGCATCGCGTCGATCGCGCCGACGCGGGCGACCACGTTTGAGCATGTCACCTCGGGGGCAACCACAACCGACGACATCTCGCGCAAGGACATACCATCGGCGACAACCGCGGACGATTGCTCGACGCAGACGCAGACGTTCATCGGACGCAGCAGCGGCGTGAGCACGAACAACAGCCCGAGCGCGATGAGCGGCGAGGCGGCGAGCGGGATCGCAACCTTCGTCGCGATCGCGGACCACTGCACGCCGCTGACGCCGGCCGCGCCGATCAGTGCGCCGACCAGCGCGTGCGTGGTCGACACCGGCAGTCCCGTCCACGTCGCGATGATCAGCCAGCCGATCGCGCCGCACGCCACCGCGAGCAGGAACGATGGCGTCGAGATCTGCTGCACGAGGAGCCCCTTACCGCTGAACGTCTCCACGAGTCCGCGCGACATCAGCGCCGACAGCAGCGCGCCGAGCACCGTGCAGCACGAGCCCCAGATCACGGCGGCGCGATAGCTCGACACGCCGCTGCCGACGAGCGTGGCAATGCCTTTCGACACGTCGTTCGCGCCGTTCGCGAACGCGAGAAGCAATGTGAGGATCAGCAGCATTCGCCAGGTGCGCAGCACGCGTAGCCGGCGCGCTCTTCGCCCGGCTCGAGCACCGCGAACATCCCCGCGTACGGCGGATTCGAGAGCTTGGCCACCGTGTCGGTGCAGATTTCGTACGGCTCGTTGCGCGGGAACATGTGTCCCTCTTCGTCGATGAACGCCTTCGCCGGCCCGAGGTAAACCGCGCGATGGCCCTTGAACACGCAGCCCGCGGTCTTCTCGAACTTGAATCCGCGCACGGTGACGCTGAAGAACGGATAGCCCTCCACGTCTTTCCAGTACGTCTTCTTCAGCACCTCGAGTCCGTAGAAGCCGGCGCGCTCGAGCGCGGCCAGGAACTCCTCCTGCGTCAGCGCGCCGACGATGCACTCGCCCCACAACTGCGCGTTGGTCTTCAGGTGCGGCGGCACCGGCGTCTCGCTGACGATGTCGGAGATCAGGATGCGGCCGTGGTCCTTCAGCACGCGCCACATCTCGCCGAAGACGCGCGGCTTGTCGGGCGAGAGATTGATCACGCAGTTTGAGGTGATGAGATCGACCGACTTCGCCTCGACCGGGATCTGCTCGAGGAATCCTTCGCGAAACTCGACCGCGTCATATCCGAGCGATTCGGCAACGCGCGGCTGGTTCTCGCGCGCGACGGCGAGCATGCGATCGGTCATGTCGACGCCGATGGCACGTCCGCTGGCGCCGACGAACTTCGCGGCGATGAAGACGTCGATGCCGGCGCCCGATCCGAGATCGACGACCGTCTCGCCCTCCCTGATTCCGGCGCTGGTCATCGGCGATCCGCATCCGTAGAAGCGATCGAGCACGTCCTGCGGGATGTGCGCGATCGCGCTGTCGTCATACTTCGTCGGGCAGCACAACTCCGCCACCGGCGCCTCGGCGGCCGCGCCGTAGAACTCACGGACCTTCGCACGCGGCTTGTCGACGTCGAACGACAACACACAGTTCGAATGCAGCGTCAGCACCGGCTGCTGTGCGAGTGCGCCGTCGGCCGTGCCGCAGGCGATCGCGCCGTCGCCCATCGCGTGCAGCACGAGCGGCGCGTCGTAGCCGGAGCGGAGGTTCTTGCGCGCCCGCTTCTCCTCGCCGAGCTCGCGCATCACGACCTTCGTCAGCTCGACGGAGATCGCGTAGTACGGATCGGTGGCGACGAAATCGCCGCCGAAGCACCATGCATGTTCGAGATCGCCGCCGCCGGTGAGAAAGCGGAACGGATCGTTCGCCGACATCGTCGCGGCGCGCAACCGCTGCACAACCGCCGACGTTTCGAGGATCTCGCCGAGCGACTGCGAGGTCGTGTCGCCGCAGACGAGCGCCGCTTCGTTCGCCAGCGCGGCGGAGGGATAGACCTTGCCGTCCGCGTAGACGCAGATCGAGTCCCAGCCGGCGTTGCCGAGGTCGTACTTGATGCCGGGGACGCCGTTGACGCGGCGCTTGATGGCCTCGAGGTTGTCGAGCACGACGCCTTCGCTGCGCGCGGCGTCGATCGTCGCCAGCACCGCATTGAGCAGCGGGAGCTGTTCGGGAAAGAAGCCGTTGTCCGCTTCGACGGCGCGTCCGCGCTTGTGGCTCCACATCAGGTGCTGGCTGCGCGCGCCGACGTTGCGGACGATGGCCGGGATGTGCGGCAGCTCGTCGAGGTTCTCCTCGGTCGTGACGGTAGTCAGCGAGACGTCGAAGCCGAGATCGGAGAGGATGCGCGCGCCGTCGAGCGCTTTGGTGAAGGTGCCGGCGCCGCGGATCGGATCGTTGGTCTCCGGCCGCGCGCCGTCGATGGAGACCTGGAAGCGGACGCGCGCGCGATCGAGCGACGCGAGCTGCTCGCGGATGCGGCCGGCGAAGAGTGTGGCGTTGGTCAGCATGATGAGCTCCGCGCCGCGCGTCTCGGTGATGTGCTTCGCCAGGTCGAAGATGTCCTTCCGGAGGAACGGCTCTCCACCCGTGATGAAGACGCGCTCCACGCCGAGAGCCGCCGCTTCATCGACGAGCGCAACCATCTCCTCGGTGGATCGTCCGGCGATGCCGCCCGGTCCGGACGAGACGAGGCAGTGCGTGCAGGTCAGGTTGCAGGCGTTGTTGATGTGCAGCCAGAGCTCGCGCAGGCCGGCCGGCTCGATGTTCGCGCGGCGTCCCGCGTACGGCTCGCGCACGAATGGCGCGTCGGAGAGGACGCCGCCGCGATCGAGCGCGGTGAGGAAGTCGTGGACGTGCAGCCAGGCCTTCCCCGCTTCGAGCTTGTGCTCGTGCGCGTACGACGCGACGAGCTCCGCGAACGTGCGCGGCGCGGACGCGATGGTGCGCAGCAGCGACGCGCCGCGCTCCTCGACGGCGATCCAGTTCGGCGCGTCGCCGTCGACCGCGTAGGTGATGCCGTCGTGCTCGAACGAATGAAATTGCGGGACGTGGAGCGGAGTGCGCTCCGTCAGCGTGATCATGGATTTCCTCCCTGCGATGGTCTGAGTGCGGGGTCAGACGAGGGCGGGAGGGGCGCGGGTGGGGGTGTGGCGGGCTACGGGGTTGTTGGGTTGTTGGGTTGTTGGGTTGTTGGGTGGCGCGAGCGTGATCAGTGTTGCGAGGAGGCGGAGCAGGGGCGACGTCGTGATTCGGACGACGCGTCGGGCGTCTTCGAGGGTGTCGATGTCGTCGATGCGGGGGAGGTCGGCGACGGGCATCCGGTCGCGCAGCGACTGCGCGGCGTGGGTGCGGTCGGCGACGACGGCGTTCCAGTCGATGTCGGGCTGGGCGCTGAAGCCGGCGAGGGCGAAGCCGCCGTCGCCGCTTTCGGCGATCACCGTTTCGTTTGCGTCGAGCGCCTTCCGCACGATGGCCGGATCGATCGCGGCGTCGCCGGCGACGATGACGACGCGATCGTGCGCGCGGAAGCAGAAGCGGAGCGCGGTGTCGATCTGCGTGCCGAGCGATGCAATCGGCCACGCCGCATCGCCGACGCGGAACTCGCGCTCATCGTGGCGTGCCACGTAGACGTCCGCGTCGAGCGCGCGCAGGTCGCGCAGCAGCGCGTCGTGCAGGCGGCTCAGGAACCGCGGCGGAAGGTTCTTCTGCTGCTCATCCCGCGCGGGATTGCCGCAGAAGAGAACGATGGCTGGGCGCATCCGGTCCCGATTGTAAGACCGCGCGACGGCTCAGACATGTTGCGATACGGAAAGCGTATTGCCGTCCGGATCCTTGAACCAGGCGACGCGGTCGCCGGAGGGCGCGGTCCAGATGCCGGCCTCATCCTGCGGCATGAAGCCGTAGCGCTCGAACTGCACGCCGCGCGACTGCATCGCCGCGACCGTGCTCTCGATCTCCGAGACCTGCCAGCCGAGGATCGTGAACGGGAGCGGCTTGAAGTCGGGCGTCTTCGCGATGCGGATCATGATGCCGTTCGCATCCATGACCATGGCGAAGCCGTCGTTGTTGACGTACCGCAGCCCGAGGACCCCCTCGTAAAACGCGCGCGCCTTGTCGAAGTCGGTGGTGGGAACGAAAGCCATGATGTTCGCTGTGCCTAGCATGCGGACAGGTTACGTCCGCGCGGAGCGAAACGGCTTTCGCAATTACGGCGAAATGTGTCGCGAATGCGTCAAGGTGCCGGTTCGCCGCCGATGCAATAATGGCAAGAGTACTTTCCACCCAAATGTCGACATCGTACGACCTGACCCGCATGGGTCCGAAGGCCTTCGAGCACATGGTGAATGCGCTCGCCCTGAAGGTGCTGGGACTGGGCACGACGGGCTTCGGACTCGGCCCCGATGGCGGGCGTGACGGCTACTTCGAAGGGATCGCGCCCTACCCCAGTTCCATCAGGCTGTGGTCGTGGAAAGGCATCTGGTACATCCAGTCGAAGTTTCACGAACCGACCACCTCGGGTGATGAACAGAAGTGGCTGCTCCGGCAGATCGAGGAAGAGATCAAGGCCTTCAACAGCGCCGGCGGAAAGCGGACGTGGCCGGACAACTGGATCATCGCCACGAACATCGATCCCAGCGGAGTGCCGGAGACCGGAGCGTTCGATCGCGCACGGGAGATGGTGAAGAAGGCATCGCCCGAGTTGAAGGATCGCTTTCACATCTGGGGCGGCCGCAAGATCCTCGATCTGCTGATCGATCATCCCGCCATTGCACGGTATTACGGCCACTTCCTCACGCCCGGCCAGGTGCTCTCGGAGTTGATGGACACCCTGAGCGACTCGAAGGCCGACGTGCAACGCATCGTCTGGCATCTCATCGTTGGCGAGATGCAGAACCGCCAGTACAGCAAGCTGGAACAGGCGGGCGCCGGCACGTCCACGCAGCCTGGCCTGCATACGTTGTTCGTCGATGTGCCGGTCAGCACGAGCGCGACGCGCGACGCGGCTCCCGCGCGGCTGGCGGTGGAAACGCTGCTGCTGTCGTCATTGCGCTCGCATCGCCCCTCGCACGACCGCGATCTCACGGGCGCGGCGTGGAGCGCCTGGCGCCTGGCGCCGGAGCGCGCGTCGACCTGGTTTCTGCGCGGCGGTCCGGGCCAGGGGAAATCGACGATCGGACAATATTTCGCGCAGTTGCAGCGCGCGGCCCTGGTGGAAAGCGATCCGTCGCTCAACACATCGATCGCGCAGAGAGAGTTGGCGAGCGAGATTCGCGCGGCCGCCGGGCCGAACTGGCCCGTGATGCCACGCATCCCCATCATCATCGAGCTGAAGGGCTACGCCGAGTGGCTCGCCCATGGGAGAGGCGCCTCGCGTCGTATTCTCGCGTACCTGTCGGAATGCCTGACGGAGGAGATCGGCCAGCAAGTGTTGCCCGGTACGTTGCGGCGGGCGTTGCAGGTGAGGTCCTGGTTCGTCTTTTTCGACGGGCTGGATGAAGTGCCGCGCGACGTGAAGGACCTAGTGGCCACGGAAGTGCGGCACTTCCTGGAACAGGAAAGAGTGGAGCTCGATGCCGACGTCCTGGCGTGCTGCACTTCACGTCCACAGGGATACTCCGGCGAGTTCGACCGGCTGGAGTGCGCGGAGCTGACGCTGGCTTTGCTCGATCCGGCACGCGCGCTGGCATGCGCGCGGCCGGTGCTCGTGGATCAGCGCACGCCCGCGGATGCCGCGCGCGACATGGCAATTCTCGAACAGGCGATGCAGCGCGCATCGATCCGGCAGTTGATGACCACGCCGCTGCAGGCGCACATCATGGCCATCGTCATCCGCGAAGGAGGAAAACCGCCGGAGCGGCGCTGGCTCCTGTTCCGCAATTTCTACGAGGTGATCCGCAAGCGCGAAGCGAATCATGACCTTCTCGATCCGGCCCTGACGAATCTGCTGCGCGAGAAGACGCATCTCCTCAAATCGGTGCACAACCGGCTCGGCTTCGCACTCCATGCTCGAGCCGAGCGCGCGTTGAATGCGCAAACGCAAATGCCGAAGCAGGAGTTCCGCGAGCTGGTCACGACGGCGGTGCGCGCGATGGGCGAGGACGAGAAGCTGGTCGATGTGGTCATGAGCGCGACGACGGAGCGGCTCGTGCTGGTGAATACGCCCGACAGCGGCGACCACGTGCGCTTCGACGTCCGCCAGTTGCAGGAGTTCTTCGCCGGCGAGTTCCTGTACGAGGACACGACCGAGGAGGATTACCTGGGGCGACGTCTGGAGTTACTCGATGGCGACTCGCACTGGCGCGAGGTGGTGTTCTTCACGCTCAGCGCGATCGTCGAATCGCGCCGCCAGCTCGAATTGCCGATCGTGGCGCAGGCATTGGAGCGATTCGATACGAGCGATGTGCCGTGGAGCCGCTGGACGCGACGGCGCCTCTGCCGCGGCAGCCTGACCTTCACGACGCTTCTCGCGGATGGAGTGCTGGAACAGGATCAGCGCGTCCGCGGGCGTTTCCGCAATGCGCTGTCGCCCGCATTCGCATCGACCGAGTCGGATGTACTCAATGCGTTACTGAGCGTCCGGCCGTCGAACTCACGGAAATGGCTCGTCGACTGTTGCATCGATGCGCTCGACGAGACCAATGAATCGGAGCTCGCGGGCGCGACAGCGCTCCTCACCGTGCTCGTGTCCGACGATCACGAGCGGGTCGGCAGGGTGGTGTCGTTCTTCGAGTCGGCCTCGCCGCAGTTCGTCGGATTCGTCACGCACGTCGCCAGGAAACTGGACGCGGCCTCTCCCTCCTGGTACATCGATTTCCTTTACCGATTCATCAGCAGCGACAAATGGCAGTTGCTCGCGGCTCACCACTTCGCAAGCGTGATCGCGAGACTCAGCGATGCGTCGGCCGGACGCGCACCGGACGCCGAATCGTTCGGTTGGACTGCGGCAGACCATGCGCTCATCCTGTCTCTACTGAAGCCCTGGCCTTCAGATCCGAAGATCCGTCAACAGCCCGCCCGGACATCGTTGGGCAAATTTCTTCAGGCGATTACGGCTCTTTCGCCGACTCGTGACGCCAAAGCTCTGCGTAAACTGGCCAGATACCTGCTGGAAATGCCCGTTGAAGCTCTCCGTGCGTTTCCACAGTTCGTCACCTCATCGTTACCCCTCGACTGGCTTTGCGAGTTGCGGCCACAACTCGAGGCATTGACCACCATCGCCGAGGCGGAAGTGCTGGATCTCGATCGCGAGTTGTTCCGCGAATCCGTGCATGCCACCGAAGAGCGGATCGACCAGCAGACGCTCGTGAAGTTGTTGGTGACGCCGGAGCGCTTTCTGGTTGCACCGGGGTCGTGGGGACGTCTGGTCGAGATCGATGCGTTGGCCAGGCAGGTCGTCCTCAAAGTGGCGAAATCGGTTTCCCATCATCCGGTACACGTCAGGGCCCGGTCGGCCGAGTTTCATCCGCTTGCACTGGAACTGCCCGAATACGCCGCACTTCTTCCTCACCTCACCCCGGCGGCGGTGAGATGCCGCAAATACGATTGGATTCCGCTCGACGCGCTGCGCGCGATCGCAAACGACCCCGCTCAGCGGAACGAGGTCCGGCTCAGCGCTCATCTGTTGAGCGGAGCGGCAAAGGAGACCATTGCGCCGCTCATTCCCCTTCTGGAGGAACGATCGCTGCGCTGGTTTGCCGAAGCGATCATCGACATGGAGCCGTCAGAGGTCGTGCTCTCCGAGCTACTCGGCCTGCTGCGGGCGCATTACGGATTGCGTGACGTCGCGGACGATTTTCTGCGCGGCCTTCGGGAGCGCTCGACCATGCCGGTACACCGCGCCGGCGTCACTGCAACCTGGCTGCAATGACGAGCGGGCACGACTCAATCGCACATCACATCATCGACGATGCCGACGACGACCGACCGCACCGGCCCGTCCTTCGAATCGAGCACCTGGCGCGCGCCGTTGCCTTCGTCGAGCACGAGGACGCGCTCGTCGGCGCCGGCGCCGACGGAATCGGCGGCGATGAGGTAGTCGCCGGTCGGCTTGCAGTACTGGTCGATCTTCTCGATCACCAGCAGGCGGCGCGATTCGTAGAACGGATGCTTGATCGTCCCGTGGATCTCGCCGATGACGCGCCCGAGGATCATGCGGTGATGTTCACTCCGTCGACGATGGCGATGATGGCGTGATCGACCGGCACGAACGACGGATCGAGCGCCATCGCGGCTTCGCGTCCGCCTTCGTACGACACCAGCTCGCCGAGGCCGGCCATGCGCGTGGAGTCGGCGGCGACGATCGCTTTGCCTTTCGGCTTCAGCGTCTTGTCGAGCGGTTGCACGAGCAGCATCGGCACGCCTTCCAGTCCCGGCGTGACGATGCACGGCACGACCTGACCGATGACGCGGCCGAGCAGCATCAGGCGATCTCCCCGTCGAGCTCGAGCAGCGGCGCGTCTTCGAAGCGCGTCGCGGCGGTGATGTCGCGGTCGACGACGTCATGCGGCGCGGCGATGATGCGATGCGAGAAGCCGCGCGGCGGCGCGCCGGTGCGGATGCCGCTCGCGGCGAGATCGGCGGCATCGTTGATGTCGTGCAGCGTGCCAGCGAGGAGGGCCATCCCCTTCCCTGCCAGGCCGAGGTCCGACAGGCGGACTTCGACCAGCTCGACCGGCGTCCCTTTCAGCGCGGCTTCGACCGAGCGAAGGATCGACGCGGCGGTCTCGGTCTCGATGATCAGCAGCGCGCCGCCGTTCGATTTGCGCTTCGCGCCGAACACCGCGTCGAACAGCGCGTCGTGGATGTCGGGGAGGAACGTGTGATCGATGATCGCGCCGCCGCAGGTGGCCAGCGCTTCCTGCAGCGACTCGGAAGTCGACGCGGTCGAGCCGCCGAACAGCACGAGGTAGCGGCCGCGCGTGACCGTGCCGGCGCGGACGAACGCGATCGGAGCTTTCTTCAGGATTGCATCGACCGCCCAGACGCCCGCCGGGATGTCGGCGAACTCGAGGACGGCGAGGGCGGAGGTCTTTTTCATCAGGTGATCCGGAAGTGGTCGACGATGACGCAGCGCCGCCAGCGCGAAAACGAGCGCGGTCCGGTGAGGCCTTCGCCGGTCGGACTGGCGATCGTGAACGAGCAGTAGCCTTCGCCGTCGAGCCCGAGGCCGGCCTGCGAGCGGCCGTTCTTCACGAAGATCGAGCAGTTGCAGAGCTTCGCCATCCGGCTGAGATTGTCGAGGTTCTTCGAGTGCATGACCGCGGTGTGGCGGTTGCCGCCTTCGACCTCGACCGCGAAGTCGATGGCGCGATCGGCATTCGGGACGCGCAGCACCGGCATGACCGGCATCATCTGCTCGGTCCAGAGCAGCGGATGGTTCTCGTCGACTTCGGCGACGATCAGGCGCACCGAGTCCGGCACCGTGATGCCCATCTTCGCGAGGAGCACCGAGGCGTTCTGGCCGACGAGGTTCTTGTCGATCCACGCCTTCTGCCGCGGGCCTTTCATCTCCTTGAAGACGACTTTTTCCAGCGCCGGCAGCTTGTCCTTGCCGATGACGACGGCGCCCTGGCGTCCCATCGAGGCGATGAGCGCGTCGGCGATCGAGGCGACCGCGATGGTCTCTTTTTCGTCGGTGCAGATGATGTTGTTGTCGGTCGACGCACCCATGATGATGTCGTGCGCCGCCTTGTCGATGTCGGCGGTCTCGTCGACCACGACGGGTGGGTTGCCCGGGCCGGCGCAGATGGCGCGCTTGCCGCTGCCCATCGCCGCTTTGACGACGTCGGGTCCGCCGGTGACGACGACGAGCCGCACGTTCGGATGCCGCATCAGCTCGTTCGCCGACTCGATGGTCGGATTCGACACCCCCGCCACCACATTGGCCGGACCGCCCTCGGACATGATCGCTTTGTTGAGCAGCGCGATCGTCTGCATGCAGCAGTTCTTCGCATACGGGTGCACGTTGAAGACGACGCTGTTGCCGGCGGCGAGCATGCCGATGGAGTTGCAGATGATGGTGGAGGTCGGGTTCGTGACCGGCGTAATCGCGCCGATGACGCCGAACGGTGCCGGCTCGACGAGCGTGAGGCCGTGGTCGCCCGAGGTGGCGATCGGCGCGAGGTCTTCGAGGCCGGGCGTTTTCTCGGTGACGAGGCGATTCTTCATCACCTTGTCTTCGTAGCGGCCGTAGCCGGTCTCGTCGTGCGCGGCGCGGGCGAGCGTCTCGCAGTTCTCCAGCATCGAGCGGCGCATCGCGGCGATGATGCGGGAGCGCTGCTCGAGCTTGAGCGCGGCGAACTGCGGCTGCGCGGCTTTCGACGCGCGCACCGCCTCTTCGACGGTGGCGAAGACGCCGAGGCCGGTTGGGATGTCTGCGGGTGCTGCGAGGGGGGCGGACGTCTCGTCCGCCCTGAGCGGACGAGACGTCCGCTCCCCACCACTCATGCCCGCGGCGATGCGCTGCGCGATCTCGTCGATTTCCTGATCCGTGAGTCGGGCCATCGATCAGCTCACTTCTTGTACTTCACGTCATCGCCGACGTACCAGCTGTCGACGATGGCCATGATGACGGAGTCGACGGGACGCTTGTCGGTGGCCGCGGTCTGACGCGCGGAGCTGCCGGCGGCGATCAACACGATCTCGTCCGGACCGGCGCCGACGGCGTCGGCCGAGACGATCGCATTGCCGCTCTCCCGCCCCTCGTCGTCGAGAGGACGAACGAGCAGGAGCTTGAGCCCCTGGATGCTCTCCTCTTTCCGGGTGGCGACGACCGATCCCACGACTCTTGCGAGTTGCATGGGGGCGGCCTTACTTCTTCTTGCCTTCGGACGCCGGCGGGCGGCCGAGCGGCATGACGGCGTCGACCTGATCGTGCGGCCGCGCGATGATGTGCACGGCGACCACGTCGCCGACGCGTCCCGCCGCGGTCTGCGCCGCATCACACGCCGCGCGGACGGCCGCGACGTCGCCGCGGACGACGATGGTCGTGTAGCCGCCGCCCGTCTTCTCGTACGAGACGAGCTCCACGCGCGCGGCTTTCACCGCGGCATCGGCCGCTTCGACGACGGCGGGAAACGACCGCGTTTCAATCATTCCAAGTGCATCAGGCATTGCGAATCCTCCTAAAAGTTACGCCCGGCCTGCGCGGCCGGTGATCGATTCAATTGCTTGCTCGGCGGCGCGATAGCCGACGTCGATGTCGCGCTCCTCGCCGCCGAGGTAGACGCGCCCGAAGCTGCCGAAGGCGCGGACCTCGAGGACGTTGATGTTCGCCGCTTTCTCTGCTTCGTTCGCGGCGATCGCGGCATAGCCGGCGGGCGCGACCTCGAGGACGTACAGCGACTGGCCCGGGATGATCATGTCGCCGTGCCGCGTGCGGTTGATCAGCTGCGTGTGGTAGTCGGAGATGTTGCGGATCACCTGGCTGGAGGTAATCTCCGGCTTGATGCGATCCGATTCCTTCACGCCGAGCGAGTCGAGGATGGCCTGGCCGGCCTGCCGGACGTCGGCCTGCGATTGCGAATGGATCTCGAGCATGCCGTACATCCGCTCGATGATCATCATGCCGGGCTGGACGTCGGTCGCCTTCAGCGCGACGTCGGTCAACCGCATGATGTCCATTCCGGGCGCGACCTCGACGAACAGCGAAGCCTGTCCCGGAACGGGCAGAAAGCCCTGGGCCACGGTGCCGAGAAACGAGGCGAACTGCGGCTGGAGGCTGTCGATGAACACGTAGCAACGGAGCTCACCCACTTCTCACCTTCTCCCTGAGACCGCCTGTGCGGCCTCTTCCATGATCTTGACACTGTTGGAACTGCCGACGCGCGTGGCGCCGGCGTTGACCATCTTCATCAGGTCGTCGTATGTCCGCACGCCGCCGGACGCCTTCACGCCGAGCTTGCGCGGCGCGACGGTGCGCGCCATCAGCGCGATGTCCTCGACGGTCGCGCCGCCTTTCGAGAAACCGGTGGAGGTCTTCACGAAATCGGCGCCCGCTTTCATCGAGAGCTCGCAGGCGCGGACCTTTTCTTCGTCGGACAGCAGCGCGGTCTCGAGGATGACCTTCGACAGCGCGCGCGCTTCGTCGCAGATTTCGACGACGCCGCGGATGTCGCGCGCGACGAGCCGGTCATCTTTCGATTTCAGCGCGCCGATGTTGATGACCATGTCGATTTCCTGCGCCCCTTCGCGGAGCGCGCGGCGCGCTTCGAGCAGCTTGATCTCCGGCGCCTGCGCGCCGAGGGGAAATCCGACGACCGCGCAGACCTTGACCGGCGTGCCGCGGAGGAGCTGCTTCGCTTTCGCCACCCACACCGGGTTCACGCACACCGAGTAAAACCCGTACTTCGCCGCCTCGGCGCATAGCTTGTCGATGTCTTCAGCGGTCGCTTCGGGCTTGAGCACCGTGTGGTCGATGAGCTTCGCGACCTTGTCGGGCGGGAGGAGGTTGGACGCGGCGGGAGCGGCGGCGGAGCCACCCTGCTGCAGGATCTGCTTCACCCGTTCGGTGATGCGAGTGATGTCTTCCGATGACAAGTCCCTGCCGGGGTTCACGCCACGCCCTCCTTTATCGAGCTCACGGATCATGTCGACCCGCTTGCGATGGCGATCGGCCGTGCATTCCGTTTCGAGGAAGACCTCGACGATCCGTTTCGCCTGTTCCGTGCTGACCTGACCCGAGCCGAGAGTCAGAACGTTTGCATCATTATGCTCACGGCTGTTTCGCGCAAGTGCTTCATTGTAAGCGGCTGCCGCGAGGACGCCCGGCACCTTGTTCGCGACCATCGCCGAGCCGATTCCGGCGCCGTCGACCATGATTCCGTAGCGGACCGTCCCCTTCGAGACGAGCTCCGCGACCTCTTTCGCGATCTTCGGATAGTCGACCGGATCCTTGCTGTTCGTCCCGAGGTCGCGGACGGCGTGACCTTTGTCGCGAAGGAAGGACTTGAGCTGCTCTTTGAGCTCGAAGCCGCCGTGATCGGCGCCAATGGCAATCTGGAAGGTGGCCAAGTTCGGCGCGCGAGCTTAGCACAGCGAGGAGGGTGCGAAGGCGCGTGGGTACGAGGGTGCGGGGCGCCTTGCGCACCCGCGAACCCTCGCTCCCGCGTACCCGCTATTGAATTGCGCCGCGCAACCCACTACCCGCCGGCAGCACCGGCGTCGGCGCCGTTCTCCGCCGGCTGCCGGCGGTTTCGGAGCGCAGCAACGGCTGCCAGGTGTTGGTGGCGGTGTCGAACTGCCAGACGTCGCCGAAGTAGTGGCCGGCGTAGCCGCCGAAGAGCATCATGCGGCCGGTCTGCGCGTCGAGCGTCAGTCCGGCGTTCTCACGCTCCTCGGGGCTGACCGGCGTGGTCAGCTTCGTCCACTTCGTGCCGTTCCAGTCCCACAGGTCGTTGACATACACCTGCGTCTCGAGGTTGGTGGCGCTGTCCTTGGTGTAGAGGATGCCGCCGAAGACGAGCAGGTGACCGGTGCGCGGATCGATGCTGTAGGTCGTGCTGTAGCGCATGCCGGGCGTCGTCGCCGGATCGACTTTCATGTCCGTCCAGCCGGTACCGTCGAACGACCACATGTCGGCGAAACGCTCGACACGCGAATCCTTGTCCTGCCGGCCGACGCCGCCGTAGAGCAGCGTCTTCTTCGTCGTCGCGTCGTACCACATCACCGCCTGCGCGCGCGGCGGCGGCGGGTTCTTCTTCACGCGCGTCCAGTTGGTACCGTCCCACAGCCACGTCTGATCGATGAAATCGGTCTCGTCGTAGCCGCCGAAGAGGACGGTCTTCTTCAGCGTCGAGTCGTAGGAAAGACTGCTGAGGCGGCGGATCGGCGGCTTGTCTTTGCTGTCCTTCTTGTTCGTCCAGGTCGTGCCGTCGAACTCGAAGACATTGCCGGCCGCGCAGACGATTTCGTAGAGCTTGCGGTCGCTGTCGTAGGTGCCCGCCGGGGTGTCGCAGGCCGACGGTTTGTTGTCGCCGGTGACCTGCGTCCACATGCCGGCGGAGTACGTCCAGAGCTCTTCGTTCGCGCCGGTCTCGTCGCGTCCGCCGTAAACATAGACGACGTTGTTGCCCGGATAGGTGAAGACGAGCGGCTGCGAGCGGGGCGCAGGCGAGAAGGTGTCGGTCAGGGTCGACCAGTCGCCGCCATGGAAGGCGACGGTGCCGATGTGGCTGCCGCCGAACGCGATCGAGCCGCCGTACTGGAACAGCGTCTGCGTGGTCGGGTCATACGCGAAGCCGCCGCCGAACGAGCGGTCGAGCACGGTCTTCGGGGTGAGCTTCGTCCACTTGGTGCCGTCCCACGAATACGTTTCGTCGGTCGTCGCCGAGTCGTTGCAGACGCCGCCGACGAGGATCACCGAATTCGTTTCGGGGTCGAACAGCACGTGCGATTCGTTGACGCAGGGCGGCAGGCCGTCGGGCTTGATCTGGTTCCAGGTGCCGGCTGCTTCGTCGAAGATGTACATCAACGTCGCGGTCTTGGAGCTCGAGCTCTCGTCGAGCCCGAGGAGGATGACCTGCTTCGTCGCGTCGTCGTAGGTGACGCTCGGCTTCGAGATTTTCGGTCCCTCGGCCTGGCGCTGGACCCACGTCGTGCCGTCGAACTCCCACGTGTCGTGCAGCGGGGTGAGGGTGTTCTTGCCGTCGGTCGAGATCGAGTTGCCGCCGAACATCACGAGGCGGTCATGGATCGGATCGAAGGCCGCGCCCGGGACGGTGCGTCCCGGCGGAGAGTTCGGCGTGGCCAGTTGTGACCAGTCGCCGTTCTTGAAGATCCACGTGTCGTTGAGGACGCTCTGGATTTTCGTGCTGATGTCGTTGCGGCGACCGCCGAACATCACGATGCGGGAGCGGTTCGAGTCGTAGACCATCGCCTGGCCGGAGCGCGCGCCGGCGTCGTGCGCGGTGGCGAGGCGGACCCAATGGTCGCCCCGCCATTCCCAGGTGTCGGCGAGGTCGTACGAGACCTTCGTGCCGGCATCGATGGCGGTGGCGCCGCCGTAAAGGATGATGTGGTTGCTGACGGGATCGAAGACCATGCGCGTTTCCGCGCGGCCGCCGGGGGTGTCTGCAAGCAGAGCATGCGAGGCCAGCAGAATCGCGCCGGCTGCGACGAACGTTCGGATTCTCATCCCTGAAGGAGCCTCTGTTTGGTGAGATTACTGCTTGACAGCTCAGAATTTGTCGCCCGTTTCGAACCGGTCGGTTTGGACACAAATTCCGTTGCTGGTGTGACGCAACAGAGGCCCTTCAGGTTCCGTCAGTGCCGGTGAATTCCGTACGCCTCCGCCAGCTGGACGAGTTTCGTCTCGACGTCATCGGGCGCATCGCCGAGCGTCGCGCTGATCCGTTCGATCTCCGCCATCTCGTTGCTTTCGAGCGCGAAGCCGTGTGAGGTGAGCGCATCCTTCGGATCCTCGACCAGACGGCGGCGGAACTCCGGATGCTCAATCGCGCGGCGGACGACCGCACCGATCATTTCATTGCGCATGTTTGCTTCCTCCGCTGTTCAGGAGGAGCAAGGCGCCTGCCGGGATCGGCCTATCCGATCCTCACCCTCACCGTCACCAGCGTCTCCTTCTCGTTCACCTGCGGTGCGGTGACCGGCGTGCCGATGTTGTGCTTTGCCTGCTCGGCGGTGATGTCGATGCCATGGCCGAGGCCGGCGCGGAAGCCGTAGTCGATCTTGGTCCAGGGCCACCAGAAACTGGGGGCGGGGAACGTCTTGTCGGCGGCGGCGCGGAAGGTGTTCTGCAGGCCGCTCACGCGAACGGTCGGCTGGAAGTACTGCACCGGGCCGCGGCCGATCGGGATTTTGTAGCCGGTCTCGATTTCATAGCCGGAACGATGCAGTCCGGCGACGTTCTGCTTCGTGTATTGCGCAATGGCGGTCAAGCCTTTCCACTCCGCGTAGAGCCGCGCACCCGTTTCCTCTTTCTTGCGGCTGGTGATCGGCAGCGTGACCTTGAACGGCAAACCTTCCGGGCCGTTCAGCAGATCGATGTCGCCGCCGTAGAACGAGCCCGTCAGCTTCTCGCGGTCGGCCAGCTCGCGGCGATAGTGGAAGGCGATGAAATCGAAGCCGGTCGACTGATCGGCATTCGCCCAGCGATACCCGAGCCCCTCGCCGTACTGGACGTGCTTCGTGTCGAAGAAGTACCCCTCGGTCTCCGCGTTGTAGAGGATCGGGAAGCCCGACTGCAGCCTCGGATCGGGCGGGATGTCGTGCAGCCGCTTGACGCCGTTGTCGCCCGCGAGCGCGTTCGGATCGCGGAGATAAACCGGATTCCCGTTCGCCGCCTGAAAACGCCAGTAGAAATTGCGGCCGATCGTGCCGCCGACGAGCGCCTGGATGTCTTCGAAACGATTGAACGCCGTCGCCGCGAGGCCGTAGCTCTCGAGCAAACGCACCGGCTGGCGTTCCATCTTGGGAGCCTTGCCGAACTGCGCAAAGAAGGAGGTGCGGTCGGGACGCTCCAGGAACTCCGGCTTGTCGCCGAAGCGGATCCAGAGCTCGTCCGCGTCGATCTTCCTGTCCTCGCTCGTCGGATTGCGGCGGTACTTGTCCTGGCCGTGCACCTGCGCGTGCGCGAGGAACCATTTGCCGTAACCGAGATCGAGCTTGAGCTGCGCGACGCTCAGCTCGAAGTGCTTCCCCGCGTCGACCGTCTCCTCGAATGCGTGACGGTCGCCGACCGGGATGAACTCGATCGGAAATTCGAATCGCGTGCGAAACCGCGAATGCTCGCTGTCTCGATAGTTGCCGCGAAATTCGAATTTCGCGTTCCAGAACAGCGGGCTCTGCTGCGCAACGGCCGGCAGCGCGGCGACTACGGCGATCGCCGCGAGAAAGCGTCGAAATGCTTGCATGCGCGACAGTTTAACGGAAGCAAAGACGGCATGCCTCAAAGCCGGCAGCGCGCGCTTCGTCCTCGGTCGCGAACAGCGTCCGCCCCTCGGCCGGAATCCGCTTGACCGAGTTGCACGTCTCGCGGTGAAACTTCTTCGACTTCGGCGAGCCCACGAACGCGGGCTGGGTGCTGGGCGCTGGCTGCTGAGTCGGTTCTGCCGCTGTCGGCTGTCTGCCGTCTGCTGTCCGATTCAAACGATTGACCACCAGCGGCGCCACCTCGATCCGCAGCGGAACGAGCTGCAGCGACGGCACCTCTCCCTCCACGAACACGTACTGCGCATCCTTCCAGTCGAAGAGGTCGGCGATCTCGTCCTCCATCTTCGTCCGCATCACCTCGATCAACTGGTCTTCGGTGATCGCGCCGAGAATCAGAAGGATGCGGCCAAGTGCGAGATGCGTCTCCTGCTTGATCTCGAGCGCGCGCTGGCGCTGCTCCTCGGTGATGTAGCCGAGCTCGATCAACTGCTGCGTGAGGAACTTCCCCGGATTGTTCGACGCGACGGAGAACACCTTCCCCTTTTCGAACATGAGCTGCTTCTCGCGGTCGCCGCTAGTAAGGATCAGCGTCCCGCTGTGCTGCTCCGTCGCGTGCGCGATGAGCAGCTCCGCGGGCGCCATGCCGTCGAGCGATTTCCAGACGCGCGCCGGCGGCTGCATGTCGATGACGATCTCTTCCTCGATCACCGGCGGCTCCGGCTCCGGCACTACCACCGGCGGCTGCGACGCCGCCGCGAGCCGCTCGTTCGCCACGCGCAGCTCGTCTTCCGCCGCCTTGCGCCGCTCGATCTCCTTGCGCAGCGCGCCGGCCATGATCTTCAGCTCGTTCATCGTCTCTTCGCCCATCACGCGCACCTGCTCGAGCGCATCGCGAAGCGACTCTTCCTTCCGCTTGCCGAGATCGACCTCCCCTTCCAGCGCCTCGATCATCTGCCGCATTTCCGCGGTCCGTTTCTCGTCGGCGTTCTTGGCGTCCTTGAGGTGCGAGGTGTCGATCGTGCCGGTGATGCCGGTCGGCATCGTGATGATCTCGACGTAGCCCTTGACCGTCCCCTCGGGCTTGAACGGCGTGATCGCGCACTTGACCCAGACGTGCGCGCCGTCGCGCTGCACGCGCCAGTCCTCGAACTCCAGCCGTCCCGAATCGGCGACCGTGTTCAGCTGGCTCGTCGGCTTCCCTTCCCAACCGTCCGCGTCGCGATAGAGGATGCGGCGGTTCTTGCCGATCACTTCATCGCGGCGGTAGCCGAAGAGCTTTTCCGCGCCGCTGTTCCAGCCGGTGATCAGGCCGCGATCGTCGGAGCGGATGATGCAGATGTCCGGCAGCTGATCGACGATCCAGGCCATGCCGCGGTCCTGCGTCTCGCGCGGCGCCTCGCGCTGGCCCGGTTGCGCGTCCTCGATGACGTAGACCAGGAACTCCGGCTCGCCGTTGTCGGCGCGCACGCAGGTGACGGTCACGATCAGCACGCGGTACTTGCCGCGCTTGTCCATCACGCGCTTCTCGAGGCGATACGAATCGGTACCGCCGGCGAGCAGCTTGCGCATCATCGACACTTCTTTTTTCGCATCCTCGGCGTGTGTGAGGCTGTCGATCGAAATGCGCGCGAGCTCCTCGCGCGTGTAGCCGACGATCGTGCGGAAACGCTCGTTGACGTTCAGCCAGTGGCCGTCGACCGTGGCGAACGCGAGGCCGACGGGAGCGGCGTCGAATCCGGCGCGCAGACGCTCATCGCGGTCGCGCCGCGGCCTCACTCCGCCCGGCTTTCTGACGAGGGAGATCACCTGATCGACGATCGGAAATTTCACGGGGAGGAAGTATTGTGTCACACCCGCCGGACGAGGGTCCCGGATCGATCCGCATCCAGCCGCCGCTCGCGCCGTTTCACGAACGCCTCGTCGAACGCCACCTGCACGATCGCCGCGACCGGCACCGCGAGCAGCGCGCCGATCACGCCGAGGATCGTGCCGCCGATCATGAAGGCGATGAAGACCGCCAGCGGCGACATCTTCACCTTCCGCGACATGACGCGCGGCGCGACGACGAAGTTCTCGACCTTCTGCAGCACGATCGCGAGGATCAGCACCGACCAGAACTGCCACTTCGAATGCAGGATGGCGATGGCCAGCGCGGGGGCGGTCGCCACGATCGGCCCGAGCACCGGCACCATCTCGCCGATCATCGCCAGGATGGCCAGCGGCAACGCGTACGGCAGCCGCAGGATCAGCAGCGCCACGAAGATCGCGGCGCCCATCATCGCGGAGAGGATCAGTTGTCCGGCCAGCCAGGAGCTGAGCCTCCGCGCGATGCGCGTGAGCACGCGCTGCCGCTCCGCGCGCACCTCGGGGCGAAAGAGCAGCAGCATCAGGTTCCGCAGCCGCGCCGCGTCGATCAGCATGTAGATGATCATGAAGAGCACCGCGACGAACGACGCGATCACGGTCGCGGTCACGCGCACGGCGCCGAACACGTTCGCCGCCGGCACGCGGATCCCCGAATGGAGGTAGTTCCGCACCTGTCCCATCGGCAGCCAGCGCTGCAGCGGCGTCAGGATGTTCTGCTCGATCAGCGCTGGCAGCTGCGCGCCGAGACTGCGCGTTTCGGAGATCAGCTGCGGCACCACGACGAGCGCCAGCAGCAGCACGAGCAGGACGAACGGGAAGTAGACGATAGCGATCGCGGCGCCGCGCGGGATCGTGCGATGCAGGTAGAAGCGGACGCCGATGCGCACGCGCTGCACCGCCGGCGCGATGCCGGACGCGATCACGGCCGCGATGAAGATGAGGATCAGCACGTGCCGCGCGAGCCAGCAGACGGCGAGCAGACATCCGAACGCGATGACGATGGCGACTTTCTTCGCAAAGAGCGTCAGCTCGCCTTCGGGATGTTGCGGTCGCGGGGCGAAGGCCATGGTCACCCGAGGTACTGCCGGATCGCCGCTTCGATGTTCGACTTCGGATGCGCGCCGACCAGCCGCCCCGCCTCGCGGCCGTCGCGGAAGAAGACCAGCAGCGGAATCCCCTGCACCTGGAACGCCGCAGAGGTGCGCGGATTTTCGTCGACGTTCAGCTTCGCCACGCGCACCTCGGCATGCTCGCGCGCGATCTGCTCCAACACCGGCCCCACCTGCCGGCACGGCCCGCACCACGGCGCCCAGAAGTCGACGATGAAGCGTCCGCCGGAGATCGTCGACTGGAACGTCGCGTCGGTCACGTCGACCGGATGACCGCCCGTCGCGCTCAACGGCGTCTTGCACTTGCCGCAGACGGCGGCCTTGCCGCTCCCCAGCGGCGGAACGCGATTTGCCTGCCCGCAGGAGGGGCAGCGGATGACAGTTCCATCCATGAACCGAAACATTTGCGAAGGGCAGGCCACTGGCACTCCGGGATAGACTCGGCACGTGAAAGAGAAGAGTCCCAAGCGCCGCAACCGCTTCCTCCCCCACGCCATCGGCACGACCGGCGGCGTGGCGCTGGCGACGATCGCCTTCTGGTTCTTCAAACAGCAGGCGGATCACGTCGTGGAAGGGCGGGCCGATCAGTACGACGACGTGATCATGGAGACGGTGCACCGCATCGACAACCCGACCATGCATCGCGTCATGGAAGCGGCCACGCAGCTCGGCTCGCACGCTGCGATCAGCGCGGCGGCCGGCCTCACCGCGATTGCCATGCTGCGCCGCGGCGACAAGCAGAACGCCTGGACCGTCGTCGTCTCCACGGGTGGCGCGATGGCCATCAACACCATCCTCAAAAACATCTTCCAGCGCCAGCGCCCGCAGGAACTGGCGCGGCGGATCAAGCTGCCGAAATCGCACAGCTTCCCGAGCGGCCACTCGCTCCTCTCCGCCGCGACCTACCCCATCGTCGCGCACCATCTCGTGCAGCACCGTTCCGTCGCCACGCAGGCATTCGTCCACACGCTCACCGGCGCGACCATCCTCAGCGTCGGATTTTCAAGGGTCTATTTCGGTGTTCACTTTCCTTCGGATGTCCTCGGCGGGTTCGCGGCCGGCCTCGGTTGGCTCGGCCTGACTTCGCTGTCACACAGCGTGGTCGACCAGAACGACGCAGAGTAGACTCCGCAACGAATATGACAGTCACGCAGACCTACGGCGCAAACATCGCTTTCATTGAAGAACTGTACGAAAAATGGCGGGTGAATCCGGATTCCGTCAGCGCGAGCTGGCGTGAGTTCTTTCAGGATTACGAGCCGCCCGTCGAAAACGAGTTGCCGGTGGCCGAGTTGCCGGTTGCCGCCGCTCCGCGGCCGGTTCCCGTTCCGGCGCCGGCACCTGCCCCGCCGGCAACTCAACAACCGGCAACCGGCAACTCTGTTCCGCTTCGCGGTGCTGCTTCGAAAATCGTCCAGAACATGGAGGCCTCGCTCTCGGTCCCGACCGCGACGAGCATCCGCAACATCCCGGTCAAAGTGCTGGAGGAAAACCGGCGCGTCATCAACAACCACCTGACGCTGATCGGCCAGTCGAAAGCCTCGTTCACGCACATCATCGCCTGGGCCATCGTCAAAGCGGCGCGCGAGCTGCCGCGGATGAACGCCGCGTTCGCGATGCAGGACGGCACGCCCACCCGCATCGATCGCGAGGACATCAACCTCGGCATCGCCATCGACATCGAGCGCAAGGACGGCACCCGCTCGCTGCTCGTCCCGAACATCAAGCGGACGCAGTCGATGGATTTCGCCCAGTTCCTCAGGAGCTACAACGACGTCGTGCGCAAGGCGCGCGGCAACGCGCTGCAGATCTCCGACTTCGAAGGGACGACGATCTCGCTGACGAACCCCGGCACGATCGGCACCGTCGCCTCGGTGCCGCGTTTGATGCCGACGCAAGGCACGATCATCGCCACCGGCCAGATCGATTACTCCGCTGAATATTCGGCCAGCGATCCGTCGGTGCTCGCGGACCTCGGCATTTCCAAAGTGATGACGATGACGTCGACGTACGACCATCGCATCATCCAGGGCGCCGAGTCGGGTGCGTTCCTCGCGCGCGTGCACGAGCTGCTCCTCGGCGCGGACTCGTTCTACGACGACCTCTATCGCGACCTCCGCATCCCGTACGAGCCGGTGCGCTGGGCCAAGGACCGCGCGCGGCATCGCGCCACCGAAGACGAGACCGTCGCGCGCGAAGCGGCGGTGCTGCAGATGATCAACGCGTACCGCGTGCGCGGACATCTGCTCGCCGATCTCGATCCGCTCGATTACAAAGTCGCGCGCCATCCGGAGCTCGATCCGTCGTACTACGGCCTCACCGTCTGGGACTTCGATCGCGAATTCGTCTGCGGCGGCTTCTGCGGCAAGACGGTCGACACGCTCCGCTCGATCCTCGACACGCTGCGCGAAACGTACTGCGGAAAGATCGCCCCGGAGTACATGCACATCCAGGAGACGAAGCAGAAGCGCTGGCTGCAGGACCGGATGGAGCCGTCGCGCAACAAGCAGACGCTCGACCTCGCGGTCAAGCGCCGCATCCTGATGAAGCTCAATGATGCCGAGGCGTTCGAGCGCTTCCTGCACACGAAATACGTCGGTCACAAGCGCTTCTCGCTCGAGGGAGCGGAGACGCTGATCCCGATGCTCGACTATCTATTTAATGAGGCGACGGCCGACGGCGTGCAGGAAGCGGTCATCGGCATGTCGCACCGCGGACGCCTCAACGTCCTCGCCAACATCCTCGGCAAGTCGTACGAAAAGATCTTCCACGAGTTCGAAGGCGACATCGATCCGAACTCGACCCAGGGCTCGGGCGACGTGAAGTACCACCTCGGCGCGGACGGCGTGCACCAGGCGCCGGGCGATTCGCACATGAACCTCACGCTCGCCTCGAATCCGTCGCACCTCGAGGCGGTCGATCCGATCGTCGAAGGGATGGCCCGCGCGAAACAGAAGCTGGCGGGCGACGTCGAGCGGAAACTCATTCTGCCGATCCTGCTGCACGGCGATGCGGCGTTCGCGGGACAGGGCGTCGTTGCCGAAACGCTGAACCTCTCGCAGCTGCCCGGCTATCGCACCGGCGGCACGATCCACGTCGTCATCAACAACCAGATCGGCTTCACGACCGGGCCGGAGTCGGCGCGTTCGTCCGTCTACGCGACCGACGTCGCGAAGATGGTGCAGGCGCCGATCTTCCACGTGAACGGCGACGACCCCGAGGCGTGCATCCGCGCGATGAAGCTCGCGTACGACTTCCGCCAGCAGTTCCACAAGGACGTCGTCATCGACATGGTCTGCTACCGCCGTCACGGCCACAACGAAGGCGACGAGCCGTCGCTCACGCAGCCGAAGATGTACAAGCTGATCAAGGAGCATCGCTCGGTGCGGAAGATCTACACCGAACAGCTCCTGCGCAAGGGCGACATCGATCCGAAGGAAGCGGAGGAGTGGCTCGATCAGTTCCAGGCGAAGCTGCAGGAGGCCTTCGACCGCACGCGCGAGGGCGAGGTGCCGCATTCGAAGAACGATCCGCTCTGGACTGATGAAGAGATCACCGGCTTCCAGCGCGAGCAGTCGCCCGACACGTCGATCACCGCGGCGCAGTTGAAGACGGTCGGCGATGCCTTGACGTCCGTCCCCGACGGCTTCACGCCGCATCCGAAGCTCAAGCCGGTGCTGACAAAACGCCGCGCGATGGCCGACGGCAAGGAGCCGATGGATTGGGCGTTCGGCGAACTGCTGGCGTTCGGTTCGCTGATGCTCGACGGCTACCGCGTGCGGTTGTCCGGTCAGGATTCCGGACGCGGCACGTTCTCGCAGCGTCACGCGGTGCTGTTCGACTACGCGAGCGGCGAACGCTTCGTGCCGCTGAACGTGCTGCCGCAGGGCGACGCGATGAAGGCGCTCGCTGTGTACGACTCGCTGCTGTCGGAGTACGGCGTGCTCGGATTCGAGTACGGCTACTCGGTGGCCGATCCGGGCGCGCTGGTGTTGTGGGAAGCGCAGTTCGGAGACTTCATGAACGGCGCGCAGATCATCATCGACCAGTTCATCTCGTCGGCGGAGGAGAAGTGGGGCCAGCACAGCGGCCTCGTGATGCTGCTGCCGCACGGCTACGAAGGGCAGGGCCCGGAGCATTCGTCGGCGCGCCTCGAGCGCTTCCTGACGTTGTGCGCCGAAGGCAACATGCAGGTGATCTATCCGACGACGCCGGCGCAGTACTTCCACGCGCTGCGGCGGCAGATGCAGAACGATCCGCGCAAGGCGCTGATCGTGATGACGCCGAAGTCGCTGCTGCGCCATCCCGGCGCGGTGTCGACGCTCGACGATCTGACGAACGGCCGCTTCGAGCCGGTGCTGCGCGACCGCGTGGCCGATCCGGCCTCGGTGTCGCGCGTGATCTTCACGACGGGCAAGGTTTACTACGACCTTCGCAATGCCCGCGGCGATCGCAACATCCCGCTGATCCGGCTGGAACAGCTCTATCCGTTCCCGCAGCCGATGCTGGCCGAGGCGCTGCGCGAGTATCCGAATGCGACCGAGGTCGTCTGGGTGCAGGACGAGCCGCGCAACATGGGCGCATGGCCGTACCTGCACGAGCGCTTGTCGTCGATGCTCGCGCCGTCGCAGACGCTGCGCTACGTCGGCCGTCCGATCGCAGCAGCTCCGGCGACCGGCTCGCATCACCGACACGAAGAGCAGCAGCAGGCGCTGGTCGCGGCGGCGATCGGATGACGCTCTTCGACACGATTCTCGGCTGGGCGGTGTCGGTCATCGGCATCGCCACCGGCGCCGCCTACATCCCGCAAGCCCTCCGGATCTGGAAACGCCGCAGCTCCGACGACGTCTCGATCCTGACCTACGTCTTCTTCCTCGGCGGGCAACTCGTCTACCTCGTCTACGGCGTGCGCATCCAGCAATGGCCGTTGATCGTCGGGATGGCGGCGAACATCGCCGGGAGCGTGGCCGTGATCGGGAGCGCGTTGCGGTTCCGGGGACGCTAGCCGCGAAAGATGATCGCCTCCGCGATCGCGCTCGTCGTGCGATTGACCAGCCCCGCGTCCTGCGATGAAAGCCCCTGGCTCTCCCCGCCCGCAGAGGCGAGCATCACGTGGTAGGTCGGCTTTTCTGACATGAACCAGATGATGCCGATCGCAAGCCGGTAATCAGCGCACCATGACCGTCGCTGTCATTCGCGATCGTCGTGATGCCGCCAATGGTGACGACAGCGCCGAGGATCGCCAAAAACCCCGCGCACCCCGTCTTCGCGGGCGTTGTCGTCGTCCGCACCGAGGTCACGTTCGCCGTCGCATAGGTCGCCCCGTTGATCACCACGCGCGTGTTCGAGACGTACACATTGCTTTCGTTGAGAAACGTCCGTTCTTCCGACATGGCTGAATAGACACGAGGGCAGGCACCTTTGTGGCGCGGTGAGAATCCGTCGTGCTCGTCCGTCCTGTAATCCAGGAGGGACGAACCATGGCAGCAGAGATAGCAGCAACGTTCACTCAGGCGCTTGCGCCCGCATTCGCGGCAGGCGTCGCCGTACAACGGGCGGTCGAGATCGTCGACATCTCGTTCGTCGACAAAGAGCCGAAGAAGGCGATCATCGGATGGGTTTCACTCGTGCTCGGCGTGCTGTTCGCCTGGCAAGGGAACATCCTCATTCTGAGCGCTCTGAAAATCACGAGCCCCATGCTGGTAGACGGCATGATCACGGCGCTCGTGATCAGCGCCGGGACCGAAGGTGTCAACTCGATCCTCAAACTCCTCGGCTACAAGAAGGACGACGTGAAAGCGGCGCAGGCGGCCGGCGAGAAGTCGAATGCACCCGCGGGCGATCCACTCCTCCAAGGCGCGTGATCGAATGCACCGGCATGCGGCTGCGATAATGTGGCCGCATGCCCGAACTCCCCACCCACTCCGTCGCCGTCGTCGGCGCCGGCCCGATCGGCATCGAGCTCGCGGTCGCGCTGAAGCAGGCGGGCATCGATTACGTCCACCTCGACGCTGGTCCCATCGGCACGACCATGACCTGGTATCCGCTGCAGATGCAGTTTCATTCGAATGCGGAGCGCCTCGCGATCAGCGGCGTGCCGATCCAGACCGCCGATCAGCAGAAAGTGACGCGCGAAGAATTTCTCGCGTACCTGCGCGCGGTCGTCCTACAGTTCGCGCTGGACATCCGCACCTACGAACGTGTCGAGAGCATCGTGCGCAAAGACGTCTTCGAGCTGAAGACGAACAAGGACACGATCCGCGCGCACAACATCGTCCTCGCCATCGGCGCGATGCACCGCCCTCGCCTCCTCGGCGTTCCGGGCGAGGATCGGCCGCACGTCAGCCACTACTTCCATGAGCCGCACATGTACTTCGGCCAGCGGCTGGTGATCATCGGCGGGAAGAACTCCGCGATCGAGGCCGCCATCCGTTGCCAGCGCGCCGGCGCGCAAGTCACGCTCGTGTACCGGCGCGAAGACTTCGATCCGTCGAAGGTGAAGTTCTGGCTGCTGCCGGAGATCCGCTCGATGCTGCGCGACAACCGCGTACGGGCGCTCCTCTCCGCGACGCCGCTGGAGATCCGCGAGCAATCGATCGTCCTGCAGACGCCGGACGGCATCCGCGAAGAGCCGGCCGATTTCGTCCTCTCCCTCACCGGCTACGAACAGGACACCACCCTCTTCGAGCTCGCCGGCATCGACCTCGGCGGCAAAGAGCGCAAGCCGAGTTACGACGAGGAGACGATGGAGACGAACGTCCCCGGCATCTTCCTCGCCGGCACCGCCATCGCCGGCTCACCGGTCGGCCGCGTGCGGATCATCGTCGAGGATTGCCACGTCCACGTGCCGCGGATCGTCAACGCGATCCTGCAGGGAAACCGCGCGCGGCGTTGACCACGAGCGTGGTGGACGCGTCACCTCGCGAAGAAGGCGGAAAAACTCAGACCGCTGCCAGTGTATTGGCCTTGAGCCACTCTTCGACCTGCACGACGTAATCGGGAAAGGTCAACTCGTCCACTCGGAGCTGAAGCCGCTCACAGGCCGCGGGTAATTCTTCTCGAAATTGCGCATGACGCCGCGCAATCACGGCACCGCCCGGGATTTTCACCGAATGCGGCGTGGCGGCGCTGAGCCAGTCCCGAACAGCTCTGATGGCATCGTTGGGCTTGCCGCCGTGTGCAGCGATGTCCTGCCCGGCGATATCGGAGATGAATTTCTGATACCGATATTTCTCGATGTCCAGGATCAGGCAGTTTTTGGTTCGATGTCGCCGGGAACCGAAACGCTTTGCGCCCAGAAAGAGGCCGAGCTCGAGCGGCATGTTGAATCGCGGGAGGTGGGTATCAGGATCGATCTCCGTTCGAGAGATGTCATGAATCCCGAAGCGGCAGGCGGCAATGATCGCGGCGATCTTCTCGATCCGGACCTGGCTCGCATCAGTGACTTCGAGCGAACATCGCGCAACGTACCCACAATCGTGAACTGCAAATACGACGGCTTCGAAGATGGGGCGATAAAGATCGTCGAACGGGCAATTGACGAATACGCCGAATTCGGCACCCGGATCAGGCATTCGCGCTGCGAGTCCGGCGCTTCGCCGTAGCGCGCTGCCGGAGACGCCGGGCGCGCTTGAGCGCTCTCATCACGGACGCCACTTTCCTTCTCGACACAGACGAGTTGCGTCGCGTGGTCTTGATCGTCCGAAGCGTCGGAGCCATGGCGAAAGTATACGCGGGATCGAACCGGCGTTACCCGCCCTCACCTCTCCAACGACACGTCACTCGACTGCCGCGTCACGATCTGGTCGGACCGCCACACCGTCGCGACGGCGGCGGCGCGCAGACCCTCGGCGCCGATCTTCGACTGGAACGTGATGCGGTACGGCGCGACGGTCTCGGTGCGCGTCTTCGTCTCGCCGGGCTGGAGGTCGAGGTCGAGCGTGGCGATGACGCGGTGCTGCTCGGCGTTGCTGATCGTCGCCGTGGCGTGGTACGGCATCGTCCGCACCGGAATGACACCTCTCGACATCCGCGGCTTGATGTCGATGCGCACTTCCATCGGATCGCGCGGCACGGGAATCAGCGGCAGAGCGGTGGCGAAAAGACAGGCTGCGAGTGCAAGGCTCTTCATGCCGATTGGACGGACGAGAGCGCCGGAGGGTTAGCCGATCACGTTGCGGACCATCGCCGGCAGCGAGGCCACCTCGAACGGCTTGCGCAGGATGCCGGCGACCGCGTTCTGATCGATGAACTGCAGCGATTCGTCGGTCGCGGCGGTCATCACCACCGTCGCCTTCAGCAGCTCCGGCTTGCGCAGGATGAGATGCCGCAGAACGTCGAAGCCGCTGAGGTGCGGCAGCATGAGGTCGAGGAGGATGCAGTCGTAGTGGCCGGTCAGCAGATGCTCGATCGCGGTGCCGCCTTCTCCGATCGTCGTCAGCGCGAAGTCGTCGCCGAGGACTCCTTCGATGCGCGACGCGATCACCGGCTCGTCTTCGATCAGCAGGATGCGCGGCTTCGACGACTCGCCGGTCATCACCGGCTGCGCCGCCGGCGCCTCCCCGGTCTGCTTCGTGACGAAGCGCGTGACGGCGGCGATCAGCTTGTCGCGCGTGAGCGGCTTGCAGATCCAGCCATCCGCATCCGACGCTTCGAACAACCGCCGCACGCGCTCCTCGGCCAGCGCCGAGACGAGCACGATCGGCACCGGCCGCCGCGAGCGGATCAACGCGCCGAGGCGATGGCCGGGGATCTGCGGCAGTTCGATGTCGATGAGCACGAGATCGGGCGTCGCGGACGTGAGGACCTGCGCGAGGTCGGAGACGCCACCCGCCTCGATCGTCGAGAAACCCTCGCGCTGGCAGAGCCGCGCCGCCTGCGCGCGGAACGAGGCGTTGTCGTCGACGATCAGGATGGTCAACATGTTTACGATGCCTGAAGCAACTGCCGGTGCCACGACTTCTCGGCCGGGCGTTCCCACTGGCCGCTGCGGATCTCGCCGAGGCGATCGGCGATCGTGTCGAAGACGAGCGTGTGCTTGTCGCCGCGCTCGCGGAACTCGGCGCGGGTGATCGCGTCGACGTGGCCGTCGCCGTGGCGGACGAAGACGCGGTTCGGGTCGAGGATCTGGACGCCGAGCTCCGACTCGAGCTGCCGCAGCGTGCCGAACATGCGGTCGATCGAGCAGCCGGAGGTCTCGGCGGCGTGATCGACGCCGATGACGAGGAAGCTGCCTTCGATCAGGTCGCGGGCCGAGGTGATCGGGTGGCCGTGCGCGGCCCACTCCGCGAGGAAGGCGTCGATGCGGGAGAGGAAGCGCGCCGATTTCGTTTCGTCGAGCGCGGGCGAGATGCCGAAGACCCACACGCGTGCGTCGTCGGGAAGGTTTTCCATTCGTGTCTGGGGCATGGTTTACACTCCGGTGGGTGAGCTTTTCACGCCTGATCGAACGATTCAAGCGCTGTTCCGAAGAGAAAAAGCCCGGCCCCGATCCGCTGCGCCTCGCCACGGCCGCGGTTCTGCTCGACATCGCGTACGCCGACGGTTCGTTCACGCCGGCCGAGGACGGCAACATGGTCGAGTATTTGCGCGGCGCATTTCAGCTCGACGAAACGAGCGCGCAGGAGCTGATCGAGGCGGCCGCGGAGATCCGCAACCGGACCATCGATTACTTCGCCATCACCAGCTACATCCGCAGAGCGATGTCGCTCGAGCAGCGCATCGAGATCGTGAAGACGATGTGGCGGATGGTCTACTCGGACGGACGCCTGACCGATTACGAGAACTACCTCGTGCGCAAGCTGTCGGACCTGCTCGGCCTCGAGCATCACGTGATGATCGATGCGAAAGTCGCGGTGTTGCGCGAGCTCGGGATGGCTACGGCGTAGCCGTCAGCAGCGCGAAGCCGATCATCTTGTAGAGCAGCCGCGCGCCGACGTTCGCGTCCCACTCCGTCTCCCCCGGCGAGACTTCGCAGAGATCGAGTCCGATGATCCGCTTGCCGCTGCGCTGGATCGCGCGCAGCAGGCCGATCGCCTCGTTCCACGACAAGCCGCCGGGCACGGGTGTGCCGGTGCCGGGGCAGAGTGTCGGATCGAGGCCGTCGATGTCCCACGATAAATAGATGTTGTCGGGCAGCTCGCGCACGATCTCGTCCGCGAGCTCGCTCCACGTCGCGCCGTTTTCTTTCCGCACGGCGATGTCGGAATCGAAATGCGTGACGATGCGGCCGCCCTGCGATTCGATGAACGCGAGCTCGCTCTGCCCGACGTCGCGCACGCCGACCTGCACCAGCTTCGCGACGCCATCCAGCCGCGTCATGACGTTGTGGAAGATCGAAGCGTGCGACCAGGTGAAGCCCTCGTACGCGTCGCGCAGGTCGGCGTGCGCGTCGAGGTGGAGGATGCCGAGGCCGGGATGGCGCTCGGCGTAGGCGCGGATGGCGCCGAAGGGGACGGAGTGATCGCCGCCGAGAGTCACCGCCATGCGCCCTTCATCGAGCAGCGCGGCCGCTTTGTCGTAGACCCAGGAGTTGACGCGGTCGCCGATGGCACTCACGCGATCCGCCAGTCTGCCCGTCCGCCGATCCACCACTCCACCCTTCGCGATGACCGGCTCCGCCATCACCCGCGCCTCGGCGTTCCACCGCGCGAGCTTGCGCGAGACCGGCAGCATGGCGATGCCGCGCTCGTACGGCTTCCCGGTCTCGCGGTCGTACAGATCGACCTGCCGCGATGCCTCGAGCACCGCCGCCGGCCCGCGCGAAGTGCCGCCGCCGTACGACGTCGTCGCCTCGAACGGCACCGGGATGATGACGACGTGCGACTCCTCCGGCGTGAACGGGAGTCCGTAAATGCCGGAGCCGGACGATGCTGCGGCGTCGGGATCGAAGGCGTGCGCCATCAATCCATATCCATCGGATTGATCACCGGCGTGTCGTCTTTCTCGGCGCGCTGCATCGCTTCCTTGAAGCGCTCTTCGAGGATGCGGGCGCGGTCCTTCTGGCTCTCCAGCTGCTTGTCGAAGCGCTTCGCGGCCTCGCTCTTCTGCGCTTCGAGCTTCGAGACCATCGCGTCGAACGACTCCTTGTTCGCTTTCTCTTTCTGCTTGTGCAGGAGCACTTCGCCGCTGATGCGATCGACGATGATCAGCGTGTCGCAGCAGGGACAGGTGATTTCGAAGTTGGCGGCCATGGCATCCTCCGTTGGCAGTTGATCGTTGACAGTTGGCCGGAGCTACTGCCAAGGGCCAACGGCCAACTGTCAACTACGTTAACGATCCTAACTCAACGCCTGCTCGAGGTCCGCGACGAGATCGTCGGGATGTTCCAGCCCGACCGACAACCTCAGCAGATTCTCCGGCGTCGTCGTGGCCGGACCTTCGCTCGAGGCGCGGTGCTCGATGAGGCTCTCCGTGCCGCCGAGCGACGTCGCGCTGATGAAGAGCTTCGTCTTCGACACGACGGCGATCGCCGCCTCGCGTCCTTCGCGCAGGCGGAACGACAGCATGCCGCCGAAGGCCGACATCTGCTTGCGCGCGATCTCGTGTCCGGGATGCGACGGCAGTCCCGGGTAATGCGTCGCCTCGACCTGCGGATGCGACGCGAGGAACTGCGCCACGCGCATCGCGTTGTCGCTGTGCACGCGCATGCGCGCGGCGAGCGTGCGGATGCCGCGCAGCACGAGCCACGAGTTGAACGGCGACGCGGTCGCGCCGAGGATGTGGCGGACGTGCTCGACCTTCTCCGCGAGCGCGTCGTTCGCGAAGACCACCGCGCCGCCGGCGACGTCGCTGTGGCCGCCGAGGTACTTGGTCGTCGAGTGCATGACGAGGTCGGCGCCGAGCTCGATCGGGCGCTGCAGCGCGGGTGAGGCGAACGTGCCGTCGACGGCGAAGAGCGCGCCGCGATCGTGGGCCAGCCGCGCGAGCGACGCGAGGTCGCAGACCTTCATCAGCGGATTCGACGGCGACTCGGCCCAGAGCAGTTTCGTCTCCGGCTTCAGCGCGCGCCGCACCGCGTCGAGGTCCTCCATCGCCACGAGGTCGTAGGTCAGCTGCCACTTCGGGAAGAAGTCGTGGGCCATCACTCGCATCGCGTAATAGCTGTCGTCCGGCAGCAGCACGTGCGCGCCGGGCTGGAGCGCCTGCAGTACCGCGGCGGCCGCGCCGATGCCGGAACCGAATGCCAGCGCGTGCCTGCCCGACTCGATCGCCGCGAGCGCCGACTCGAGGCGCGATTGCGTCGGATTCCCCTCGCGGACGTACGTGAATCCGTGCAGCGGCGTGGAGTCGGCGGCGCGCTCGAAGGTGGTGGAAAGATGGATGGGCGGAGCAACGGACGAGGTGGCTTCGTCGGGCTGGGCGCCGACGTGGATCGCTTTCGTTTCGAAGTGCATGTCAGGACAATAGTAAAATCCTTCCTTCCCGATGCGTGCCTTCCTCATCCGCGCTGGTCAGGTCGCGCTCACGTTTGCGCTGTTCTCCCTCTTCAACGCGCTGGCGTTTCACTTCGAGATCGAGAACGGCGTCTCGATTCTTTTCCCCGCGACGGCCGTCGCCATCGTGGCCTGCATGTCGTTCGGCTGGTGGGCGGCGATCGGCGTGGTGCTGGCCACGATCGCCACGCCGTGGGGCGAGAACGCCGATCTGCGCGGGCTGGTGATCAGCGGCGTGGTCAGCGCGATCGAGGGGATGATCCCGTGGCTGGTCTTCCGCTGGCGGCGCGAGCTCTCGTCCGACCTGCGCGACATGCGCTCGCTCCTCGCCTTCCTCTTCTTCGGCACGGTGGTCAACACCGGCTTCAGCGCGATCTTCGGCAATCTCTTCATCGTCGCGCATCCGCACGGCGTGCGGCTGGTGTGGCACGAGGTCTGGGTCTGGTGGATCGCCGACTTCACCGCGGCGCTGCTGCTGGCGACTCCTGCGCTGGCGTTCGGCGGCGCGCTCCTCAGCCGCATCCGCTCGAGCGATCCGTCGGACCGCAAACCGCGCACGATCAAGAACGCGCTGCAGATCCTCACGGTGATCGTGCTGATGGGATTCGCCACGTCGATTGTGATCCGCTTCACGCTCCTCAATCGCCTGGAGACGGAACGGATCCAGGAGCAGCACAGCGAGCTCCGCTCCGGCGGCGAGCCGGCAGTGAAAGCGTTGCAGCTCTTCGAGACGAAACGCGAGCGGATCATGACGGTCGTCGCGTTGATCGACTCGTTCGTCTTCCTGATCCTCGTCCTGGCGTCGGCGACGCTGATGCTGAACATCTCCCGCCCCTTCGCGCACGTACACGCCGCGATCGACGCGATGCGCGACGGCCGGGCCATCGATCCCGCCGCCATCGAATCGGGCTATCTCGAGTTCCGTGCGCTCGCCGCCGCCCTCGGCGAAACGCAGACCGAGCTGCATCGCCGCGAAGGAGAGCTGCGGCTGCAGACCGAGCGCGCCATCGCCGCGTCGAAGCACAAGAGCGACTTCCTGGCGAAGATGTCGCACGAGCTGCGGACGCCGCTCAACTCGATCATCGGCTTCTCCGATCTGCTCGCGGAGCAGGAGGCGACGATCGAGCCGGAGAAGCGGATCGCGTTTCTGGAAAACGTCTCGACCAGCGCGCGGCATCTCCTCCGCCTGATCAACGACCTCCTCGACGTCTCGAAGATCGAGTCGGGGAAGATGAAGATGCACTTCGAGGACGTCGACCTGCGGCTGTCGATCAGCAACACGGTCCGCTCGACGACGCCGCTCTTCGCGCGCAAGCGGCAGCAGGTCATCGTGTCGCTCCCCGAGGAGCCGATGATGGCGCACGCGGATCCGAGCCGTGTGGAGCAGGTGCTGCTGAACCTGCTGTCGAACGCGAACAAGTACAGCCCCGAGGGGAAGAAGATCTCGATCGTCAGCGCGAAGAACGATGCGGACTGGCGCATCGAGGTCCGCGACAACGGGATCGGCATCAGCAGCGAAGACCAGCACCGGATCTTCGACGACTTCGAGCAGGTCTACACGCGCGGCCCGAACTCGAGCGGCACCGGCCTCGGCCTGGCGCTGGTCAAGCGCTTCGTCGAGATGCACGGCGGGCATGTCGAGGTGGAAAGCCGCGTGGGCGAAGGATCGACGTTCGCCGTGACGTTCCCGCGGACGTAGGCGCGGCACAAATCTTGTAGGCCTTTCCCCAGCCGTTTCTGGCCCTCATGTCTGCACCCCGAAGACGCCGCAGCGACGGCGAGACCGATTTGCCCAACTATCGCGCACTCGTTGCCGACGACGACGAGAATTACCTCGCCTGGATCGGACACGTCGCGCGCCGCTTCGGTTTCACCGTAACCGCCTGCCGCGACGGCGCCGAAACGATCGCGGTGATCGAGGCCGGCGAGGCGTTCGACATCGCGATCATCGACTGCGAGATGCCGCGCAGCAACGGCTTCCAGGTGGTCGACGCGCTGCGTAACGCCGCGGCGACGCGCGACGTCTACGCGATCATGCTGACCGGCAAGGAAGAGGTCGAGACGAAAGTTCGCGCCCTCGAAAGCGGCTTCGACGACTTCCTCGGCAAGTCGGCGACGGACCTCGAGATCGCGGCGAAACTGAGCGCGGCGCGGCGCATCGTCGCCCGGCAGCGGCGGCTCGACGACGCGGTGCGCGACCTCTACGGCCTGGCCACGCGCGACGAGCTGACCGGCCTGCTCAACCGCCGTTTCTTTTTCGCTGAAGCGAGCCGGATGCTGGCGGAAGGCCGCGCGGTCGGGCTGATCCTGTTCGACCTCGACGAGTTCAAGCCGATCAACGACACGTTCGGCCACCTCGCCGGCGACCGCATCCTGCGCGACATCGGCTCGCTCTTCACGCGCCGCACGCGCGGCGACGACCTCGTGGCGCGCTACGGCGGCGACGAGTTCGTGATGCTCGTCTCCTGCGGCGATTTGCACGAGGTGGAGAAGCTCGCGGCGCGCCTGGCCGGCGAGATCGCTGCCCTGCAGTGGACCTTCGGCACCGACACCGTGAGCGTGAAGGTGACGAGCGGCATCGCCTCCTCGCAGCTGCTCGAGAATCCGACCGTCGCCCGCCTCCTCAGCGCCGGCGACCGCGATCTCTACAAGAACAAGTGGCTGTCGAAGACGCCGGAGTCGGATGCCTCGCTCTACGCCTACGACTCCCGCCGCGACGACGAGATCGCCGCCGTGCTCGATTTCACGCTGCCGATCGTCGATCCGAAGAAGATGAGGCGGCCGGAGACGTGAGCAGTAGTTGGTTGTTGGTAGTTGGTAGTTAGCCCACCCCGCGCGTCTTCGACGCCCAGCGTTACAATCGCGGCATGACGGCAGAGGCCAAACACATCGTCGATGACTTTCGAGCGCTTTCCGATCCCGTCAAACGGGAGGTGCTCGCCGAGCTGGTTCGGATCTCGGGACGAATCGATTATCCGGCCGTGTCCGAAGATGAGCTGCTTGCCGCAGCCGACGATGTCTTTCTCGCTTACGACAAACGAGAAAGCGAGTGAGATATCCCGAACGGGGAGAAGTCTGGCTGGTTGATCTCGGTCTGACCGCAAAGGTGCGGCCTTGCCTGGTCGTCAGCACGCGAATCGGTGACGCGGATCGTGGGCTGATCACTCTTGTTCCACACACCACATCGCTACGCCAAACTGAATTCGAGGCCGTTGTACGCGTTCCGTTTCTGAAGCAGGGCGCATTCGACGCGCAAGGGCTCGTCACAGTTCCACCGGCACGAGCAATTCAGCTTCTGGGGCGTTTGAAGCCGCAGGATTTGACGACAGTCGAAAAGGCCGTCTGGAAGTGGCTTCAGCTCCCTTGGCAGCCGCCGGCCGCCTAACTACCAACTACCACGTACCACCTGCCCCCTGCCCCCCGCCCCCTGTACACTGCCCCCGCATGCTCCATCTCGGATCCATCGGCGGCACCTCCATCGACGTCGACTTCAGCTTCTTCCTCCTGATCTTTCTCTTCGGCGCGAGCACGTACGATCCGCAGAAGGGGATCGCTTACTCGCTGATCTGGGCGCCCGTCTTGTTCATCAGCGTGCTGCTGCACGAGCTCGCGCACGCCGGCACGATCGCGGCCTTCGGGTACGGCTCGAGCCACGTCATCCTCGGCGGCATGGGCGGGGTGACGATCAACGAGCGGCAGGCAAGGCCGTGGCAGGAGATGCTCATCAGCGCGGCCGGTCCGCTCGCCAGCTTCGTGCAGGCCGGCATCTGCTACGTGCTCCTGGCCCGCTTTGAGATCGTGAACCGCGACAAGTTCCTCGTCGTCCTCGTCCCGCTGCTGTTGATTGCGAACTTCTGGTGGGGCATCTTTAACCTTCTGCCGATTCCGCCGCTCGACGGCGGGAAAGCCTTCCGCAACCTGCTGCGCTCGCTTCTGCGGGAGAACCTCGCGTTCACGATCGCGGTCTGGACAGCGATCGTCGTCGGGATCGCCGTGGTGATCTACGCGATCAAGAGCCACCAGTACTTCCTTGCCGCGATCATCGGCTGGTTCACCTTCACGAACCTGCAGCAATGGCAGGACTACCGGCACCGCGGGTTTCCCGGGGATTAAATTCCGGCGGAATTCCCGTACAATCAGATTACTTATTCAGCGCACCTCCAGGTTCCTTTTTCCACCCGTTGCATGACACTTCAACCCGATGACTTCACGATCCCGACGGCGGAGCCTTCGCGTCTTCTGAAGGCGCGCGCCGAGCTCGCGCGGATGGCCGGACGCCTTCGCCGCGGCGGACGCGACACGGTCCGCACCACGATCGGCATCCTGAAGGCGCAGCAGGAAGCGACCCTCGACGGCATCCTCGTCGTCGACAACAGCGGCAAAGTCCTCTCGTACAACCGCCGCTTCCTCGAGATCTGGGGCATCCCCGACTCCGTCGCCGACCAAGGCGACGACAACGAGCTCCTCGGCTACGCGGCCGAGCTCGTCGAGGATTGGGACGCCTTCATCGAGCTGGTCAACTACCTCTACGAACATCCGCACGAGGTCCGTAGCGATGACGATGTTCCGCTCAAAGACGGACGAATTTTGTCACGCGCCTCCGTGCCCGTCGTCTCCGGCGGCCGCGTCATCGGCCGCGCCTGGTACTTCCGCGACACGACTGAGGCGCACAAATCGAAAGCGCTCCAGTCGGCGCTCTTCCGCATCGCCGAGCTGAGCCGCGACACGACCAGCCTCGACAGCTTCTACTCGGCCGTGCACGAGATCGTCGGCACGCTGATGGATGCGACGAACTTCTACATCGCGGAAGCGAACGGCGATCGCCTCACCTTCCCCTACTTCGTCGACGCGTTCGACAAAGCACCGGAGGGCCTGCCGCCGGGCCGCGGCCTCACCGCGTACGTGCTGCGCACCGGCCAGCCGCTGCTGGCCACGCCGCAGAAGTTCGAAGAGCTGATCGCGGCAGGAGAAGTGGAATCGGTCGGCGCGCCGTCCGTCGACTGGCTCGGCGCTCCGCTGAAGAGCGGCGACCGGACCTGGGGCGTGATCGGCGTGCAGACGTACGACGAGAATACGCGCTACAGCATCCGCGACCGCGAGATCCTCGTCTTCGTCGCGCAGCACGTCGCTGCCGCGATCGAGGAAAAACGCAAAGAAGACGCGCTCCGCACGAGCGAGCTCCGCTACCGGCAGATGTTCGAGAACAACCGCGCGGTGCAGCTGCTGCTCGATCCCGCGACCGGCGCGATCCTCGACGCGAACATGGCCGCCGCCGATTTCTACGGCTACTCGATCTCCGAGCTGAAGAACATGCGCATCTGGGACATCAACGTCCTCGGCGAAGAGAAAGTGCGCGAGGAGATGGCCGACGCGGCGCGCCAGGACCGCAGCTACTTCGTCTTCCGCCACATGCGCGCGAACGGCGAGATCCGCGACGTCGAGGTGCACTCCGGTCCCGTCGATGCCGGCGGCCGCTCGGTGCTCTACTCGATCATCCACGACGTCACGGAGCGCCGGCGCGCCGAACAGGCGCTGCAGCAGAGCGAGGAGAAGTACCGCAACATCTTCAACTACGCATCCGTCGGCATTTATCAATCGACGCTCGACGGCCGCTTCATCACCGCGAACACGACGCTCGCGCGGATGCTCGGCTTCGACTCGGTGGAAGAACTGCTGCAGCGAAGCCTCGCCGACGACATCTACGTCGACAAAGAGCAGCGCGACGAGCTGATCGCGCGCTTCGAGCCGCGCGGCTACGCCAGCGATTGCGAGCTGCAGTGGCGCCGCAAGGACGGCACACCGCTCTGGGTGCAGCTCAACGCGCACGCCATCAAGTCGGCCAAAGGCACGCTCTACTTCGAGGGCTTCGTCTACGACATCCAGGAGCGCAAGCGCGCCGAGGACCTGCTGCGGACGCAGTCGGCGGCGATGACCGCGTCGATGGACGGCATCGGCATCGTCAACGAGCGCCTCGAGTTCACCTACCTCAACGACGCGCTGGCGAAGCTGTACGGCTTCGCTACGCCGCAGCAGATGCTCGGCCTCCCGCTGTTCGATCTCTTCGACGCGCCGGACGCGGAGCGGATGTCGACGTTCATCCTGCCCGCGGTGCATCAGCGCGGACGGTGGCGCGGCGAGATCACCGGCAAGCGCGGCGACGGCGCGATCTTCCCGCAGGAGATCTCGCTGACGACGATCGAAGGCGGCGGCGTGGTCATCGTCGTGCGTGACGTGACCGAACGGACGTACGCCGAGGAGCAGATCAAGCACCTCGCCTACCACGACGCGCTGACCGGACTGCCGAACCGGCTGCTGTTCAAGGACCGGCTGACCGTCGCTCTCTCGCACGCGCAGCGCGAGCACACGCGCCTCGCGGTGCTCTTCCTCGACCTCGATCGCTTCAAGGTGATCAACGATTCGCTCGGACACAACATCGGCGATCAGCTGCTGCAGGCGGTGGCCGCGCGCGTGCAGGCCTGCGTCCGCGATTCCGACACGGTCGCGCGCCTCGGCGGCGACGAGTTCACGATCATGATCCCCGGCCTCGTCCGCTCCGAGGACGCCGCGCCGGTCGCGCAGAAAATCCTCGAGGCGGTGCGCTATCCGCTCCACCTCGACGGCCGCGAGTTCTACATCACGACGTCCATCGGGATCAGCCTCTATCCGGAAGACGGGATGGACGCAGAGACGCTGATCAAGAACGCCGACACGGCGATGTACCAGGCGAAGGAGCAGGGCCGCGACAACTACCAGCTCTTCAACGCCTACATCAACGCCAAAGCGCTGCAGCGGATCGCGCTCGAGCACGGCCTCCGCCGCGCGCTGCTCAACGAAGAGATGCGCGTGCATTACCAGCCGATCTTCGACTTCCGCGCCGGAAAGATCGTCGGCATGGAGGCGCTGCTGCGCTGGACGCATCCGGAGATGGGCGCGATCCCGCCGTCGGTGTTCATCCCGCTCGCCGAGTCGACGGGACTCATGATGCCGATCGGCCAGTGGGTGCTGCGCACCGCCTGCGCGCAGGCGAAGACGTGGCACGACGCGGGACACAAGAACCTCTCGCTCGCGGTCAATCTCTCGGTGACGCAACTGCAGCAGCCCGACCTCGTGTCGCGCGTGCGCGACGTGCTGGAGGAGACCGGCCTGCCGCCGCGGCTGCTCGAGCTCGAGATCACCGAGTCGAGCGCGATGCAGAGCCCCGAGGCCAGCGTACGCACGCTGTACGAACTGAAGAAGCTCGGCATCCGCATCTCGCTCGACGACTTCGGGACGGGACATTCATCGCTCAGCTACCTCAAGCGCTTCCCCATCGACACGCTGAAGATCGATCAGTCGTTCGTCCGCGACATCAATTCCGATCCCGACACCGCGGCCATCGTCACCGCGATCATCGCCATGGCCCACTCGCTGCGGCTCAAGGTGATCGCGGAGGGCGTCGAGTTCTCCGAGCAGGCGAACTTCCTCAAGCACTACTCGTGCGATCAGATGCAGGGCTATCTGATCAAGGCGCCGGTCGGCGCCGAGGAGTTCTTCGAGCTGATTGCTGTGTAGTGCGCCCACCATCCTTCTCCCCCGCTGCGCGGGGGAGAAGGTGCCGCAGGCGGATGAGGGGGTCGCCCTTCGCACGATGCACGTCCCCTCACCCGGCGCTGCGACGCCACCCTCTCCCCGCAAGCGGGGCGAGGGGAAAGCTGAGGGCTAACGCCGCGTTGTCCGCCGCCGCACCGTATCCACCACCGTCACCGTCGTCGTCTGCACTGTCCGGTCGCCGAGTGAATCGGTCACAGTCAGCGTGACGGTGTACGTTCCGGCGCGTCCGTAGCTGTGCTTGATCGTCTGCTCGGGGCGCTTTTCGCTCAGGTCGCCGAAGTCCCACGAGTAGGTGTACGGCGGCACGCCCCCGCTCGGCGTCGCGGAAAACGTGAACGGCTGCAGCACGACCGGCGTGAGGTTCACCGCCTTCAGCGTCGCGCTCAGCGGGCAGTGCTTGACGAGGTAACTGTCCGAGCCTTCGATCTGCGAGACGAACCGTTCGATCGTCCCGAAGTAGGCGGTGCCGTTCCAGACGATCGGATTGAGGCCGGGAATGCTGGCCTTGAGGGGATCGGGGGTGAAGAGCGTGTCGCTGATCAGCGCGCCGCTCGCCGTCAGGCGGCGGATGCGGTAATCGCCGGGAAAGATGCCGGTTCCGAGGGCCGCGTCGAGGTAGGTCAGCGCCCATTCGGAGAGCGTCGGATTCCAGATGAGCGAGACCGGCACGACGTCGACGCCGCTGCCGGTGAGCAGCCGCGCATCGGCATTCGTCACCGCGCCGGCCGCATTGAAACGCACCCAGCGCAGCTCCGTGTTGCCGCTGGCCGGCGACTGATAAACGACCGCGAAGCCGGTGCCGTTCGAGGCGATGAGCGGGAACTGCGCGGTGGTCGAGACGAGAAACGTGTTCGTCGGAAACGCGAGCGTCACGTCGTAAAACGCGGCGAAGAGCGTCTTCACATTCGCGTTGGAGCTGTACCAGGTGATGGCGGTGGCGCCGTTGGCGGCGGTGGCGATACGCGGCGTCGCGTCGGTCGTGGCGTTGGTCTGCAGCCGGGCCTCGGTCACGGTGCCGGTCGATGCGCTGACCGTCGCCAGCCAGATGCCGAGGTCGGCGCCGAACGGGACGGAGTAGACGATTTCCCACTGGCCGGTTGCCGTGTTGTACGCAGCGTCGAGTTGCTGCTCGCCGAAGGCCTGATGCGACGTCCCGATGTGCCGCTCCGCACCGAGCGGCGTGCCGGCCGCGGAGACTTCCTGCAGTGCGATGGTGTTGGAGCTGGTGAAGAAGACGAGCGCGAATTTGTTGCCGTTGGTCAGCAGCTTCATCGAGCGCCCGTACGGCGAGGTCGTGACCGTCGTTTCCGGCGTCACGGGAATCAGGTTGCCGTCATAGAGCGACAGCGTGACCGGGACATTGGGCGTGACGCGGGCGACGGCGAGGACGGAACCGTTCCAGGCCACCGGTCCCGCCGGATGATTCGGCTGGATCGCATGCTCGCTGAGCAGGATGTAATTCGAGTTACAGTCCGCGGCCTGCGCGGAGACAGCGACGGCAAGCAGGATGGCGGCGAGCGCAATCCGCGGTTTTCTCAGTCCCATCACCGCCCTCCACTTTCGTTTTATAGAGTTATTTACGACCTTGAAACGGAGTATAGCTCATGGCCGTCTAGGCGCTCGTGAGCAGCGCCACTGTGGTCATGACTCTCGCGTACTCACCATCGATGTTCGCCAGCGACATGGCATGCACCTCGGCGGACGTCCGCCAATGACCGTCATAGTCGCGGCGCCCGAAGGTCGCGGTGGCGTCGCTGACGACGATCGTGTCGAAGCCGAGATTGCCGGACATGCGCGCCGTCGCCTCGACGGAGTTGTTCGTAATGACGCCCGTGATCACGACGCGCCCGATGCCCGCATCGCCTAATTCGCGCTCCAGCGGCGTCCCGATGAACGCGCTGTTCGTCGACTTGTCGATCACCCGCTCGCCCGCCAGCGGCGCGACTTCATCCTTGAATTCGCACAGCGGCTGCCCCGGCCTGTAGGTCGATCGCGGCTCGCGCGACAGATGTCGCACGTGAAAAATCGGCCAGCCGCGCGCGCGCCAGTGCGCGAGCAGACGCGCGATGTTCGCCTCGCAATCGGGATTATTGCGATCGTCGCCCCAGCTCGGGTCGTCGATTGCCTTCTGCACGTCGATGACGACGAGCGCCGTCAGATCCGATGATGGTCCGCTCGCCATTGCGTCACACGGCGCTTGATCTCGTCGGCCGACTTCACCTCGCCCGCGAGCACCGCGCGCGTCGCCTCGGGCAACTCTTCATCGCTGCAGAAACGGAGGCTGACCAGTTGCGAGGTCCGCAGCTCGTTGATGCGCGAACGGAGCTCCTCCGGCAGCAGCTCGCGCATGCGCAGCCGCTCTTCCAGCCGGATGATGCGGTCCTGCTGGCGCAGCGAGTAGTAGCGCGTGAGCAGCGCGAGCATGACGAACGACAACGAGACGATGATGCCCCACACCGTCTGCCACATCGGATGCCTGAAGCACCAGTAAAACGCGACGAGCACGTTGATCGACAGGACCGGTATGACGAAGAAATGAAATGCCGGATGGAACCGGCGGTGATTGGCGTAACTCTGCTGTTCTTCAGGCGGCATTCGAATTCCTCTCCACGACATATCTCCAGCGCAACTTCGCCGCGTCGAGGGCGGCCGCGAGACCGGGACCGGGCTGGACCCGGAAATGATGATTGATCTTCATCCGTAATGCACTCCCGCCGAGGTCCTCCGGGACGTCGATGATCGTGACGCTGACCGGGATCTCGCCCGCGTGATCTTCGAAGATCTCGCGCATTTTCTTTACGCGGTCTTCGGTCATCTCCGCGTATCGCACCTCGAGCGCGACCTCTTTCGCTTTCTTTTCGCGGATGCCGTCGAGCGGGACGATCTCCAGCGCATTGAGCTCCGGCGTGATCGGCGATTCGGCGAACGCGGCGGCGTGCGCGGCGAACTGCGGCTCCGGCGCCGCTTCGATCGTCGCCGCCGCGTCATTGAACGCCTCTTCTTCCGACGCGGCACTGCCGCCGAAGAGATCGAAGTTGTCCGTGCGATCGCCGTACTTTTCGCGCTCGAGCTCTTTCGGATCGCGATCGAGATCGTCCTCCGTCAGCTCGTACGCCGAAATGCGCGGGCCGCGTTCCTCGGGATGGCCGCCGTATTCGTCGTCGATCCGCTGCGCCGCCTGCTCGGCCGATTGCAGCGACGCGCTGCGCCCGCCGACCTGTCCGCCCGTGTCCTTCACCGCCGCGGTCAACAGCACCGCGACGCCGTTGTCCAGCCACTTCGCGTATTTCGAATAAAGATCGCTGAAGACGACGACGTCCACCGACCCGTACTGATCGTCGAGGATGAACTTCGCCATCATCTTCCCTTCGTTCGGCCCCTTCTTGATCTTCGTCTTCTTGATCTGCGAAACGATCCCGCCGATGTTCACCGTCTGGTCGACGAAGCGATACAGCGTGTCGGTGTTCGCATTGGAGAATTGCTTCAAATCCTCCGCGTATTTATTGAGCGGATGCCCGCTGACATAGAAGCCGAGCGTCTCTTTCTCGTAGCGAAGCTTCTCCTCATCCGGCCATTCGTCCTCAACTCCCCTCGCCCCGCCCTGCGGGGAGAGGGGCCGGGGGTGAGGGGCCGCCGCGCCCAACATCCCAAACAACGAGTTCTGCCCCCGCTCCTTCTCATCCTTCGTTCGCTGCGCACTATCCGCACTCGATTCGAGCTTTTCGAAAATCGCCTTCCGCGTCGATCCGATGAAATCGAACGATCCCGACTTGATCAGCGCCTCGAGCACCTTCTTGTTGCACGCGCGCAGATCGACCTCTTCGCAGAACTGCAGCAGCGACTTGAACCGCCCGATCCGCCGCCGCGCCTCGAGCACTGATTCGATCGCGCTCTCGCCGACGCCCTTCACCGCGCCGAGTCCAAACCGAATATTCGGACCGACGACCGTGAAGAACATGTTCGATTCATTGACGTCGGGCGGCAGCACCTCGATGCCCATCGACTTCGCCTCGTGAATGAATTTCACGACGGCTTCGGTGCGATCCATTTCGCTCGACATCAGCGCCGCCATGAAATGCCGCGGCTGATGCACTTTCAGCCACGCCGTCTGGTACGCGACGAGCGCATACGCGACTGAGTGCGACTTGTTGAAGCCGTAGCGCGCGAACGGCTCGATGTAATCGAAGATCTCGTTCGCTTTTTTCTTTTCGTAGCCCTGCTGGATCGCGCCGGAGACGAATTTGTCGCGCTCCGCGGCCATGATCGCCGCGTCCTTCTTGCCCATCGCCTTGCGCAGCAAATCGGCCTGTCCGAGGGAGTAGCCGGCCACACGCTGCGCGATCTGCATGACCTGCTCCTGGTAGACGATGACGCCGTACGTCTCCTCCAGGATCTCCTTCATCGCCGGCACGAGGTATCGCGCCTTCGACGTGCCGTTCTTGCGCTTCACGTACTCGTCGACCATGCCGGCATCGAGCGCGCCGGGGCGATACAGCGCGTTCAAGGCCGCGAGGTCTTCGAAGCGCGTCGGCTTCGACTTGCGCAGCAGGTCGACCATGCCGCCCGATTCGAACTGGAACACGCCCTTGGTCCGCCCTTCCTGGAACAGGCGGAAGACCTCCGGGTCGTCGAGCGGGATCGTGTCGATGTCGATCCGCTGTCCCGTCTCGTGCTGCGCCGATTTCACCGCGTCATCGATGACGGTCAGCGTGCGCAGCCCGAGGAAGTCCATCTTGAGAAGACCCATCTTCTCGACGATGCGCATGTCGTACTGCGTCACGATTTCATCGCGGTTCGTCAGGTACAGCGGCACGTAATTCGTGACCGGCTCCGGCGTGATGACGACGCCCGCCGCGTGCATGCCGGCGTGGCGCGAGAGACCTTCGAGCCTCGTCCCGATCTCGATGATCTTCGTCACTTCGGCGTCGTTCTTCATCGCCTCGACGAGCGCCGGCGAGTCCCGCTTCGCATCCTCGAGCGTGACGCCCGGTCCGCCCGGGATCGTCTTCGCAACTTTGTCGACCAGGCCGTACGGCAGCCCGAGCACGCGGCCGACGTCGCGCACCACCGACTTCGCCGCCATCGTCCCGAACGTGATGATCTGCGCGACGTTCTTGTCGCCGTATTTCTCGCGGACGTACTCGATGACGCGGCCGCGATTGTTCATGCAGAAATCGATGTCGATGTCGGGCATCGAGATGCGCTCGGGATTGAGGAAGCGCTCGAAGAGGAGGTCGTACTCGAGCGGATCGACGTCGGTGATGCCCATCGAATACGCGACGAGCGAGCCGGCCGCGGAGCCGCGTCCCGGTCCCACCGGGATGCCGTTGTCTTTCGCGTATTTGATGAAGTCCCAGACGACGAGGAAGTAGCCCGGGAAGCCCATCGTCTTGATGATGTCGATCTCGCGCTCGAGCCGGTCCCAGTACTCCTGCACTTCGTGCTTGCGCCGTTTCTCCACCAGGAAGCGGCGCTTCAATCCTTCGCGCACGACCTCTTCGAAGTAGCCGGCGATGTCTTTCCCCGGCGGCACCGGGAACTTCGGCAGGTGATGCCCTTTGACGTCGAGCGACATGTTGATCCGCTCGGCGATGCGCGCGGTGTTGGCCACGGCCTCGGGGTAATCGCGGAAGACGCGCGCCATCTCGTCCGGACCTTTGACGTAGAAGTCGTCGGAGTAGAACTTCATCCGCTTCTCGTCGCCGAGGGTCTTGCCGGTGCCGATGCAGAGCAGGACCTCGTGCGCGAACGCGTCGTCTTTGCTGAGGTAATGCGAGTCGTTCGTGCCGACGAGCTGCAGCCCCGTCTCTTCGCCGAGGCGCGCCATCAGCGGGACGATCTTCTGCTGATCCGGAATGCCGTGGTCCTGGATCTCCAGAAAGAAGTTCTCCGCGCCGAGGATGTCCTTGAATTGCAGCGCGGCGTCGCGCGCCTTGCCGTAGTTGCCGTTCGCCAGGTTCTGCGAGACCTCGCCCTTGAGACACGAGGAGAGGACGATGAGCCCTTCGCGGTGCTCGCGCAGAATCTCTTTGTCGATGCGCGGCTTGTAATAGAACCCCTCGGTGTAGCCGGCGCTCACGAGCTTGACCAGGTTCTTGTAGCCCTGGTTGTTCGCGGCGAGGACGATCAGGTGGTTGTTCGAGCCGGCGTCGGCCTGCTGATCTTCGACCGACGATTTGTCGAAGCGCGAGCCGTACGCCATGTACATCTCGCAGCCGATGATCGGCTTGACGCCGGCGCCTTTCATGGCGTTGTAGAACTCGACCGCGCCGAACATGTTGCCGTGGTCGGTGATGGCGCAGGCGGGCATGCCGAGCTGAGCCACGCGTTTGGCCAGCGCCTCCGGCCGGCTGGCGCCGTCGAGTAGTGAATATTCGGTGTGGAGGTGGAGATGAACGAAGGACATGGGTTGACGGGTTCATTCTACCAAGGCGGGAAGTACGGACCACTTTATGCTATAAAGTTCTTTATGCGAATTCCCCAGCTATTGGCGACCGCGTTTCTCATCGGAATCACCGGCGACCTGCTCCTCCGCGCGATGCCGCCCGGCATCGACGTGTTGCTCTGGGCGGTGCTCTTTCTGGGCGGCTTCGCGTACGTGGTCCGCGAGCCGCGGGCGATGGTCACGGGGGCGATCGGCGCGCTCGTCGCGGCCCTCGGCATCGCCTGGCGGACGGCGCCGATGCTGGTCGTGCTCGATCACCTCCTGCTGATTTTCTTCCTCGCGTTTCTCTCGCTCCGCTCGCGCGGCGTGCGGGAGTGGGCGGCCGGGATCGCGACGGTCGTGGCGGCGCTGGCGATGAGCGCCGCCCTGTCGATCGCCGGCATCTTCCAGGTGTTCTTCGGCGACACGCCGTGGCGGACGCTGCAGCCGGGGCGAACCACCAAAAGGCTGCTCGTGTTCGTGCGCGGCTTCATCATCGCCTTCCCGCTGCTGCTCATCTTCATCGGCCTGCTGACGTCCGCCGACGAGGCGTTCGCCTCGATCATGCACAACTTCTTCACGCTGGACGTCCGCAAGCTCATCGGCCACGTCGCCTTCACGATGTTCATCACGCTGCCGGTGGCAGGCTTCCTTCGCGCCACGCTCACTCCGCGCTCGCTGCCCGACGTCGCGCGGCCGTCGCTGTTCAATCTCGCAGCCGGCGAGACGAACGTGGCCATCGCGCTAATCGACATCCTCTTCGCCGCCTTCGTCGCCGTGCAGCTCCGCTACTTTTTCGGCGGCGCGGCGCTGGTGAAGGTCGCGCCGAAGCTGACGTATGCCGAGTACGCGCGGCGCGGCTTCTTCGAGCTGGTCACGGTCGCGGCGCTCGTCGTGCCGCTGCTGCTCATTGCCGAATGGCTGATCGTGCAGACGGGGAAGACGCTGTTTCGCATCCTCGCGGTCGTGCAGGTGCTCCTCGTCTTCGTGATCCTCGTCTCGGCGTATCGCCGCATGCAGCTCTACGTCGACGAGTTCGGGCTGACCGAACAGCGGCTCTACACCACCGCGTTCATGTTCCTCCTCGCCGCCCTGCTCACCTGGTTCTGCGTGACGGTGCTGACCGGACACCGCCGCCAGTTCTTCATCGGCGCGATCGCCGCCGGTTTGATCGTCGTGATCACGCTGCACGTCATCAACCCCGACGCCGTGATCGTCCGCACCAACCTCGCGAACGCCCACGCCCTCGACCGCAAGTACCTCCTCACCCTCAGCGACGACGCCGTCCCCGCCCTCGCCGCCGCCCTCCCCCGCCCCGAAGTCTGCGCCGGCCGCAAGTTCGACGCCGACTGGCGCTCCTGGAACGTCTCGCGCTCAGTAGCCGAGAACGCCTGCCGTTAAGTTAAAAAAAGAGGGTCGTATCTGGAAATTTAACTTAACGAGGTCGTTAAGTTAAATTTCCAGATACGACCCCAAAAATTTAACTTTAGGAGTCGAAGGCGGGGCCGCCGATGGGGCGGCGGGTGCCGCGGCTGGTCGGGTCGACGCGGGTGTCGAGGAGCTCGCGGAGGTTGGTCATCTCGAGGAAAAGATGACGGTGCCGGATGCAGTGGATGGCGATCGAGAAGAAGAGGATCGACAGCACGGCGAGGAACACCAGCGACGCCGGGCTGCTGGCCGGCAGCGGCGCGGGCGAGGTCTTCGTGAAGAGCTCCTGCATCAGCATCAGCAGGAAGAGCGGCAGCGGGAAAAAGACGAGCGCCGACAGCACGCGGCTGGCCTGGATCCGGAAGTACGGCCGCAACGCGAGCATCGCCAGCGAGATGAAATAGCTGAGCATCATCACCGCCGCGAAGTGCATCTCCGAGAGCGTCTGCAGCGAAGTGCCGGCGCTGCGCAGGATGGGGATCATCCGCGCCTGCAGCAGCAGCAGCCACGTCAGCGAGGTGACGGCGCCGCCGACCGAGAAAAGCGCCAGGAACGCGGCGAAGAGATTGCGCGCCGCGAGCAGCGCGGCCATCCGGAGAAAGATCGCCGCCGTGGCCATGCCGGCCAGCAGCGCGACGAGGATGGCCCACGCCGCGCTCGTGGCCAGCCGGAGCGGAAATCCATGCAGCGCGATGAGGCTCACCGCCCCCGTCTGCAGCTCGCGGCTCGACTCCACCGCGCTGGTCAGCGCGAGGAACAGGCAGAATGCCGTCCCCGTGTAGAAGAGTGCTTTCGGCATGTCCGGAGTGTAGGCCTACAACTCGCGCATGTCGATGATGTGGTCGAGCTGGATGTCCACCGCGCCGCTTCGCGACATGAATTTCACGAATTCTTTTCCGTCCGCGCTGTAGACGTCCGCGATTTTGCCCCGCTCGCGTTGCGGCGTGCCGTCGAGATTGAACTCCAGCTCGACATCCTGCTTCTTCACCGCCGCGGCTTCATACCGGTCGTGCATGTCGCACGAGACGGGCTCGTATTTGTCGTCGGCCATCGGTTACCCCCTGTCGTCATTCAGCAGGATGGATGCCGGGATTGTTGACAGAGGCCTGCGAGAACGGCAGGCTGCCCCTGCCCTGAGTCCGCCGTTCATTACCGACAAGGAGATCCCATGCTTCGAATCCGAACGCTTTTCGTGACGTGCGCGCTCGCGCTGCCTCTGCTCGCGCTCGCCGCCACGACCCCGGCAAAGAAGTCGCCCGCGAAGCCGGCCGGCGAAAACATCCTCCCCTTCCACGCCACCGAAACGACGCTCGCCAACGGCCTGAAAGTGATCGTCGTCCCCACCGGCTTCCCGAACATCGTCTCGTTGCAGATCCCGGTGCAGACCGGCTCGCGCAACGAGGTCGAGGCGGGCAAGTCGGGCTTCGCGCACTTCTTCGAACACATCATGTTCCGCGGCACGCCGAGCTATCCGCCGGACAAATACAACTCGATCATCCAGAAAGCGGGCGCGCGGCAGAACGCCTACACCAGCGACGACTACACGAACTTCTACACGACGTTCGCGAAAGAAGACCTGGCGAAGATCCTGGAGATCGAGGCCGATCGCTTCAAGCACCTCAGCTACTCCCCCGAGGTCTTCAAGACGGAGTCGCGCGCGGTGCTGGGCGAGTACAACAAGAATGCCGCCAGCCCCATCCGCAAGATCCTCGAGGTGCAGCGCGACACCGCCTTCACCACCCACACCTACAAGCACACCACGATGGGCTTCATCAAAGACATCGAGGACATGCCGAACCAGTACGACTACTCGCGCGAGTTCTTCAGCCGCTGGTACCGGCCGCAGAACGTGACGGTGATCGTCGCCGGCGACGTCGATCCAGCCAAAGTCATCCCCCTCGTCGAAAAATACTGGGGCGACTGGAAGCCGGGCACGTTCAAGGCGAACATCCCCGCCGAGCCCGAACCGGCGAAAGCCGTCTACGCGCATGTCGACTGGCCTTCGCAGACGCTGCCGTGGGTCACGGTCGCGTTCCGCGTCCCCGGCTTCGACGAAAAAACGAAAGACATCCCCGCGATCGACATCGCGCTCGATCTCGAATTCGGCGATACGTCCGATCTCTACAAACGTCTCGTCGAGCAGGAGCAGAAGGTCGACCGCCTTTTCGTCTACAACGATCCGCGGGTCGATCCGTCGCTCTACACGGTCTTCGCCCGCGTGAAGGACGGCAAGGACGCGCTCACTGTGCGCGATGCGATCCTCGACGCCTTCGCGAAACTGCGCGAAAAGCCGGAGCCGGCGCAGCGCGTCGATGATGCGAAATCGAACTCGCGTTACGCGTTCGTCCGCTCGCTCGATACGACCGAGGCGATTGCGGCGACGCTCGCGGCGTACGTCCACTTCCACCGCTCGTTCGACACGGTCAACAATTACTATCGCCGGCTCGCCGCGCTCACGCCGGCGGATATCCAGAGCGCCGCAAAGAAATACTTCACGGACAAATCGCTGGTCATTACGACGCTGTCGAAGGATCCGCTGCCGAGCGGGATCGAGCAGTTGCCGATGATCTCGTCAATGGGCGGCAGCAGCAGCGACAAGAGCGTCCCGGCCGCGATCAGACAGCATTCGGTCTTCCCGCAGGTCGAGGTGAAGCTGCTGTTCAATGTCGGGTCGTCGTCCGATCCGGCCGGCAAGGAAGGTCTCGCCACGCTGGCCGCGGAGATGATTACCGAGGCCGGGTCGAAGTCGATGCCGACGTCGGAGATCAATCGCGCGCTTTATCCGATCGCCGGTATGTGGTCGTCGCAGGTCGACAAGGACATGACGACGATCACCGGCTCGATCCATAAGGACAACTGGCAGAAATTCTTCGACGTCGTGCTGCCGACGCTCTTGACGCCCGGCTATCGCGACGACGATTTCCAGCGCATCAAGGACGGGCAGCTCAATTACCTCAAGCAGGACCTCCGCAACAACAATGAAGAGGAGCTGGGCAAAGAGCGCCTGCAGGTGAACCTCTTCGCCGGCACGCCTTATGCGCATCCGAGCGTAGGCACGATCGCCGGCCTCAATGCGATCACCATCGACGACGTCAAGAAATTCATCGCCGACCATTACACGCGCGGCAATCTCGTCATCGGCATCTCCGGCGATTATCCCGACGCGATGCTGACGCAATTACAGAACGACCTCGGCGCACTGCCCGCCGGCGCCACTGTGGCCGAGGGGAAGAAATCGCTCGCGCCGATCGCGGGCCATCAGCCGCATGGGCTCGAGGTCGAGATCATCCAGAAAGACACGCGCTCGACCGCGATCTCGATGGGCTTCCCGCTCCCGGTCACGCGCGAGAGTTCCGACTTCGCCGCCCTGAACGTCGCCCGCTCGTACCTCGGCGAGCATCGCGCATCGAGCGGACAGTTGTATCAACGGCTGCGCGAAGTGCGCGGGCTCAATTACGGCGATTACGCTTACATTGAATTCTTCACGCACCCCGGTGCCCAGTTTTTCCCCAGTCCGAACATCGCGCGCCGCTCGCAGGCGTTCGAGATCTGGATCCGCCCCGTGGTGCCGGTCAATGCGCACATGGCCACGCGCCTCGCCTTGTACGAGCTGCAGAAGATGATCGACAACGGCCTCTCGCAGGAGGACTTCGAGACGGCGCGCGATTATCTGATGAAGAACACCTACCTCGTCACCGCGACGCAGGACGCGCGCCTCGGATACGCGCTCGATTCGTGGTGGTTCGGCATCCCCGATTACACCGATTACATGCGCGCTCAATACGCGAAGCTGACACGCGACGACGTCAATCGCGCGATCAAGAAATATCTCTCGGCGAAAAATTTGTCGCTCGTTTACATCACGAAGGATGCCGATGGATTGCGCGACGAATTGCTGAAGGACGAGCCGTCGTCGATCAAGTACGACGCCCCGAAGCCGCAGCTGGCGGAAGAGGACAAAATCATCGGCGCGTACAAGCTGGACATCAAACCGGAGAACGTGAAGATCACGCCCGTTGATCAGGTGTTCAGCCAATAGCCGCTGAAAACGGCAGAGCTGTTGCACAGCGCGGCTGGCGATGAAAACGCTTGCCGCGCTTTTTCTTTTCCTGCCGACGCTCGCCTTTGGTCAGACGTTTTTCGACGGCGCGCTCTTCGCTACGCATGTGAGCGAGAGCGGCCCCGCGCAACCGCGCAACGAGTTTTTCTCCACGAACTGGTTCACGGCCGGAGTGACCCGCGGGTCAATGACGTTTCGCGTGCGCGGCTCGCTGGAGCCGTTGACGATCAAGCGCGAGGGCTATCCGCAATTGCTGCAGTTCGTGTCGCGCGAGAGCGGCGGACCGCTCGTCGACGCGATGCGCGCGCACGACCTCCTCGGCGAGCTCGCACTCGACCTCCATCGCGGCGCACTGCACGTCTATCTCGCGCCGGTCGGCGAGCCGCCCCTCGGCGCGGAACCGTTCGAGCGCCGCGCGTCATCGGCCGAATTCGCGGAAGCGCCGTTCTCGTACGACGTGTCGGACGGCTGGCGTCACGCGACGCGTGTCATCGCCGCCGGCGTGCAGAGCGGAGTCGTGCAGCTCGACGGCGGCGTGTTCCACGAAGCCGTGACGTTCGATCGCCACACGTCGCTCGAGGACGGCCCGATCGACTCCTGGTCCGCCCGCGCGATCATCAGGCCGGCGCCGAACGTGTCGGTGCAGCTTTCGCACGGATCGCTCGGCGACGAAAAGGAGAAGGTCACGAGCGCGTCGGTGTCGCATACCACAAGCGGCGTCGCACTCTCCGCCGTGTGGACCCGCCGCGCCTCCCTCAACGCCTACACTGCCGAAGCCACCGCCCACCTCGGCCGCCACGTCCCGATGCTCCGCGCCGAACGGATCGCCAATCGCACGCATGTGACAGTGGGCTACATCCTCGACATCCTCACCAATCCGCGTTGGCGCACCGGCCTCGGCGCGAACGTCGATTACCACACGCAGACGAAGGAGCTGCGCGGCACGTACGGGCACAAGCCGCAGTCGGTGTATCTGTTCGTGAGGGTAAGGACTACGAGCAGTAGAGGCTGAAAACTACTCCCCCAACTTCTCCTTCAACCCCCGCAGCTCCGCGCTCAGCGCCGCCACCTGCTCCTCGAGCCGCTGCACACGCGCGGACAGCGGCTCGCGCGTCTCCGCCGCGTGCTCGGGGACGGGCGGCTCCTCGACCACCATCCCGCCGACGGTGTGCGCCCACCGCTCCTCTTTCTGTCCCGGGCGGCGCGGGAGTTGGCGGACCAGGGGCTCGGGGTGGGCGGCCATCTCCTGCAGTCTCGACTCGACATCGGCCACGCTGTCGAAGGAATGCAGGCGATCGCTGCGGCCGCGCATCTCGCCGGCGGTTTGCGGTCCACGGAGGAAGAGCAACGTCAGCAGCGCTTTTGCCGGGCGGTCGATGTGCCAGAGCGCATCGAGGTTGTGATCGTAGCGGACGGCGCGGCCGCCCATCACCTTCCACACCAGCTTCTCGTCCTGCAGGCGATCGAGCGCGCGCTGCACCTCGTTCTCCGACAGCTCCATCACCGGCTCGCGATTCGACTTCTGATTGCACGCCGCGACGAGCGCGTTCACGGTCAGCGGGTAGTACTCCGGCGTGGAGAGCTGCTTCTCCGCGAGACTGCCGAGGATGCGGACCTCGACGGCATCGAGCGTGCGCGGGAGGCGGGGACGTTTCTGCGAATCATCGAGCGGCGCGACGTACATGACGGCGCGAATTAAACCGCAAAATGCGGCTCGCGCGCTGCACGCGGCTGTCCGAAGTAATTGTCGACGCGCAGACCGACGCGCCGCGCCAGCGACATGAACGTCGTCATCTTGCCGCCGAACACGTTGATCAGGTTCTCGCGGCGGATCACGCGGTACTCGCGTCCGATCGCGCTCGGATTCGCCGCGCGGCCGACCAGCGGACGCACGCCCGCGAACGTCGACTCGATCCCCTCCCGCGTCAGCTTCTCGCGGAAATAGCGATTGAACCGGCCGACGAGGTATTCGATCTCTTCCTCGGATGCGTGCACGCCATCGGGCGGCTCGTGCTGCACCACTTCCGTCGTCCCGACCAGCGTCGTCTCCTTCCACGGCAGCACGAAAAAGACGCGCCGGTCGGTCGTCGACTGCAGCAGCAGGCCGACCTCGCTGATCCGCTTCTTCAGGATCAGGTGACTGCCGCGCACGAGCGACAGCCGGTAGCGCGCGCGGATGCCGTTGCGCTCGAGCAGCTCGTTCATCCACGGCCCCGCGGCATTGATCACCATGTCGAAATGCGACTCGCCGTCGGCCGTGCGGACGTGCCAGCCGTCGCGGTCGACGCGCAGTCCGGTCACCGCCGTCTGCTCGCGGATCGTCGCTCCGTCGCGCGCCGCGGAGGCGACCACTGCGCGGACCAGCGCGCTGTCGTCGACCTGCGCATCCCAGTACGAGAAGCCGCCGCGCAGCTCGTGCGGAATCAGCGGAGCGCGCTTCAGGATCTCGTCCTTTGTCAGCGAGCGATGCCGCGCGATGTTCTGCCGTCCGGCGAGCAGGTCGTACAGCGTCAGGCCGATCCGGATCTCCAGCCGGCTGCGCGGGCTGTCCGAATAGATCGGCAGGATGATCTCCATCTCGTGCACGAGTTTCGGCGCGTGGCGCAGCAGCCAGGCGCGGTCGCGCAGCGCCTCGTGCACGAGGCCGAAGTGCAGTCCTTCGAGATAGCGCACACCGCCGTGAATCATCTTCGTCGTGGCCGACGACGTCTGTGCGCCGCACGTCCCTCGCTCGAAAAGGACGACGTCGTAATCCTTCCGCGCGAGCTCCCACGTGATGCCCGCGCCGTTGATCCCGCCGCCGATGACCGCGATTCGCATGACCTCAGCTGCCTCTACTAAAAATACGCCAAACCGGATTTGGCAAACCGTTCGCAATAGCTCATCCGTGATGACTGTCACCTCGATTGACTCGCGGCGAGGGGGCGATCTCGCGGTGATGCTGACCGGCGGCGGCGCCCGAGCCGCGTACCAGGTCGGCCTCCTGCGCGGCATCGCCAGGCATTTTCCGGAAGTTCGCTTTCAGATCATCACCGGCGTCTCGGCCGGCGCGATCAACGCGGTGTTTCTCGCCGCGCACGAAGGGACGCTGACAGAAAAAACCGACGCGCTGCGGGACCTCTGGTGCGCGCTCGAATGCCAGCACATCTTCCGCTTCGACCTCCGCTCCATGCTGCCGTTCCGCTCGGCGCTGGCGTCGATCTTCCCGCGGAAACGGTGGACGCGGCCCCGAGGCGTCGTCGACACGTCGCCGCTGCGCGATCTGCTCACGCGCGTGCTCGACACTCCGCCCGGACGGCCCGTCCGCGGCATCGCCCGCAACATCGACCGCGGCCTGCTGCACTCGTTCGCGTTGATGACCCTCGACTACAACACCGGCCAGAGCGTCCGCTGGGTGCAGGGACGCAACGGCGACATCTTCGACGGCCCGAACCGCCGCGCCGTGGAGACGAATCTGACGGTTGATCACGTGCTCGCCTCGGCGGCGCTGCCGTTCGTCTTTCCCGCGGTGCGCATCGGCAACGAGTGGCACGGCGACGGCGGCATCCGCCTCGCGGCGCCGCTCTCCCCTGCCGTGCAGCTCGGCGCGTCGCGCGTGATCGCGATGTCCACCGGCTACCAGCGCTCGATGGATGAAGCGTCGACGCCGACGGTCTCCGGCTATCCGCCGACCGCGCAGATCCTCAACCAGCTCGTCAACGCGATCTTCCTCGATGTGATCGACGAAGACGTCGCGCGGATGGAACGGATGAACGACCTGCTGCGGCGCGTCGATCCCTCCGAGCGCGGCGGACTTCGTCCCGTCGACCTGCTCGTGCTTCGCCCGCAACAGGACCTCGGCAAGCTCGCGGCCGAATACGAGCAGTACCTGCCGCGCAGCATCAAGCTGGCCACGCGCGCCCTCGGCGCGAAGCAGACCGAGTCGCCCGATTTCGTTTCGCTGCTGATGTTCGAGCCGCACTACACCAAGCGGCTGATCGAGATCGGCGAAGCGGACATCGATTCGCAGCTCGACCGGGTGCGCAGCTTCTTCGACAGCGAGGAAGACGGGTCACAGGCCGCGGCGATGTGAGCTAACCTCGGCCGATGTACGCGCTGCTGCTCGCCGCCGCGCTGGCGTCATGCGACTGCTCAAATCCGCTGCTCCGCACGGAGACGGGCCTGCTCGCGTGCGGCGATCGCGATGGCCAAGCAATCACCGAGCTGAAGGTGCTCGACTGCGCGAACGGCCGGACGCTGTTGTCGTTCAGCGCGCTGCATCGGATGACGCTCCAGCGGCTGCGCGGCGGCCGGCTGCGCATCGTCGAGCGTTCCGAGTGGCCGTTCGGCAGGCATTGGAAGCAGATCTACGTGCCGGTCGCGGAGTACCTCGTCAACGGGCACGAAGCGCCGCAGCCGCGCGTAATCACGGCGAAACCGAAAGCAACGCCGGCGGAGATCCGCGCGTTCATCGCTCGATACCGCGAACTGCTGTCGCACCGAACGCGTCCCGTGATCGACGACACGACCGTCGGAAAGATGTACGCGTGCGTGATCGCCGGCAGCCGCGACGCGCGCCGGCTCTTCGACGCGATGCCGCGCGACACGGAGCTCGACGGCGCGGCCGCCGAAGCGTGGGATCTCGCGCACCGCGAGCTACTTCGGTAACGGCGCGGCGCGCAGCGACTCGATCTCCGAAAGCACCGCCTTCACCAGCGCCTCCGTCACGATCTTCCCCTTCTCGCGCGTGGCCAGCGTCGCGTCGCCCCAGACGCCGGTCGGCGAATACGTTCCCTCGCCGTGCGGGTCGCGCGTCAGCGGGCCGGTGTGCTCGCCGTGGTAATCGTTCACGGCCTTCGACATGTCGACCGACTCCGGCGCGATGTAGAGCATCATCGACGTCTCGATCTCGTCCGCGTGCGTGCCGCCCGGCTCCTTGCGAATCGTCTTCTCCACCGGCTCGGTCACGCCGAGATCGGTGAAGCGCAACAGGATGCCGTCCGCCTTCAACTCATCCGCCGCGGCCTGCAGCGGACGGCGCGTCGAGACGCCGGTGTTGATCACGTAAAAGCGTTTCGGTCCGCTGCGCGCAAGCGTGCGGCAGATGTCGACGATCATGTCGCGCGCCGTCTCGAAGCGCAGCGACGTCGAGCCGGGATATTCGACGAACGCCGGATAGAAACTGTAGTTGACGGTCGGCGCGACGATGACGTTCGACGACGCGAGCACGCGCCGCTTCAGGTACTCGGCGATCAGAAAATCATTCTTCAACTTGAGATGCGGCCCGTGCTCCTTCGACTCCGCGCCGAGCGGAATCACCACCACCGCGTCGCGCGTCAGCACCTTCTCCGCCTCGGGCCACGCCAGGTTCTCGAGCAGGATGCCGCGCGTCGCGAACAGCAGGATCGCCAGCAGCGTCATAGCAACGTGCCGCGCAGGATCAGCAGCGCGACGGTGAAGTAGATGCACAAACCGGTCACATCGACGAGCGTCGCGACGAACGGCGCGGAGCTCGTGGCCGGATCGAAGCCGAGCTTGCGCAACGCGAACGGCAGCATGCTGCCCGCGAGCGTGCCGAACGTCACGACGCCGATCAGCGAGAGCCAAACCGTCGACGCGACGAGCAGGTAATGCCTCCCGTACTCGGTCAGGTGCAGCCGTTCCCACAACACGATGCGGAAGAAGCCGATGAAGCCGAGGAGCGCGCCGAGGCAGAGGCCGGACATCAGCTCGCGGCGGAAGACGCGGAACCAGTCGCGGAGGCGCAGCTCGCGCAGGGCCAGCGAGCGGATGATCAGCGACGTCGCCTGCGATCCCGAGTTGCCGCCGCTGGAGATGATCAGCGGCACGAACAGCGCGAGCACGACGGCGTGCGCGATCTCCGCTTCGAAGTAGCTCATCGCCGTCGCCGTCAGCATCTCGCCGAGGAAGAGCGCGGAAAGCCAGCCGGCGCGCTTGCGGATCATCGAGAAGACGTCGACGTTCAGGTACGGCGCGTCGAGTGCTTCCATGCCGCCGAGTTTCTGGATGTCTTCCGTCGCTTCCTGCTCCGCGACGTCGAGCACGTCGTCGACCGTGATCACGCCGAGCATGTGCCCGAGCTCGTCGGTGACCGGCAGCGCCATCCGGTCATATTTTTCGAACATGTTCAACACTTCTTCGCGGTCTTCGTGCGCCTCGACGAAGACCAGCGGCGGATCGTCGATGTCGACGACCTTCTGCTCCGGATCGGCCAGCACGAGTGAGCTCAGTCGCATGTCCTCGACCAGCATGCCGCGCGCGTCGACGATGTAGACGACGTTGACCGTTTCCTTCTCCCGGCCGGTGCGGCGGATGTGATCGATCGCTTCCTGCGCCGTCATCTCGGGGCGGATCGTCACGTAACGCGGCGACATGTACCGGCCCGCGGTCTCTTCGGGATAACCGAGGAGCGCGCGGGCGCTGCGGAGGTCGTCGGGCGAGAGCGTGGCCAGCAGGCGGCGCGTCACTTCGGCCGGCATCTCCTCGAGGAGGCGCGTCCGGTCGTCGGGACTCATCCCCTGCAACACGGTCCGCACCTGCTCGTTGGAGAGCGATTCGATCAGGCCTTCCTGGTGATCGGGAGGGAGATAGGCGAAGACTTCGGCCGCGTTTTCCTTCGGTAATACGCGAAAAACGAAGGCCTCTTCTTCGGCCGGCAGGGCGATGATCAGGTCGGCGACGTCGGAGGCATGGAGCTCGGTCAGCGTGTCGCGCAGCCCGCGCCAATTCTGGTCGCTGATCGTCTGCCGAAGCCTCGTGTCGAGCTGCGGATCGTCCGGCATATCTCCTTCGCAGCATACCTGCGATAATCGGCCCGGCGAATGACAACTTTGCGTTTGGAATTGCTCGGCGACTTTCGATTTGTCGCCGGCGGCGGTCTCGTCACCGTATCGGCCAGAAAAGCGCAGGCGCTGATGGCGTACCTCGCCGTCAAGCCGGCCCAGCTCGTGTCGCGGGACAAGATCGCGGCGCTGCTTTGGGGCAGCTTCGGACCGGAGCAGGCGCGGCAGAGTCTGCGGCAGATGCTGTCGACGCTGCGCCGCGAGCTGAAGGCGATCGCGGGCGACGAGCCGCTGCTGGTCGAGGAGAACGATTTCCTCGCTCTCGATTCGCAGCATGTCTCGTGCGACGTTGTGGAGTTCGAGACGGGCGTCGCGGCCGGGACCGAAGAGTCGCTGCGGCAGGCGATCGAGCGGTACACGGGCGATTTCCTGGAAGGCTTCGAGCTCGATGAGGACCGCTTCGACCAGTGGATCCTCGGCGAGCGCGACCGGCTGCACCGCATGGCCCTCCGCGCGCATGGTCAACTACTTGACCTTCTCACGCGCAAGGAGGCGATCGACGAGGCCATCACGACCGCGCAGCACTCGCTGCGCATCGATCCGCTGCAGGAGCCGGTGCACCGCGCGCTGATGCGCCTCTACGCGCAGAGCGGCGATCCGGTGAACGCGCTGCAGCAGTACGACCAGCTGGCCCGCTCGCTCAAGCGGGAGCTGAATGTGAATCCCGATGCCGAGACGCAGAAGCTGCAGCGGGAGATCGCCGCGATGCGCTCGCGCCGCACGTCGCCGGAACCGAACGGCCGCAAGCACGTGCTGATCGTCGAGGACAATCAATTGAGCCGCGACCTGGCGAACGCGGTGCTGACCGCCGCCGGCTATTCGGTCGTGGTGGCGGAGGACGGCGCCGACGCGCTGATGATCCTCGGCCGCGAAAAAGTCGACCTCATGCTACTCGACATCGACCTCCCCTTCATCGACGGCCACAGCCTCCTGCAGGCCGTCCGCGAAAAAGGAATCGAAGTCCCCGCCATCGTCGTCTCCGGCCTTCCCGGCGAAGAGCCGGAAGTGCGCGCCCTCGAAATCGGCGCCGTCGATTTCATCCGCAAGCCGGTGAAAAACAGCGTGCTTCTGGCCCGGGTGGCCCGCGCCCTGAAACCCTAAAGTTAAAAAATCGGGGTCGCATCTGGAAATTTAACTTAACGCGTTCCGGACCCGGTCGAACTTCAGCCGGTACTCGGGATCGTTCGCGTATCGGTCGTACGACGCGCTCCTCAACTTCGACACCGCGCCGATGCTCGTCTGCATCCATGCCGACAGCTGCTGCATCGTGGCTCCGACTTCGTCGACCGCCAGATGAGCGAGCGCCTTTCGAGCCGTGTTGCGCGATTTCTCCTTGAGATCATCGGCGGCAACGTCGAATACCTCGGTCAACGAGCCGACGAGCGCATCGAGCGAGGGGCGAACGAAGCTTCGTTGCGGGCGGGGATGTTCGGGACTCCGCTGCTTTTTGCGGACGAGCGACTGCATCCGGTCGCAGAATTCGTCGCCGCCGAGGTAGATCTGGCCGACGACCTGCTCCCACGGGTTGTACGACGCTCCGCGCGCGTCGGCGACGAAGCGCCTGTACTCCTCGCAGGCGGCGACGCGATCAGGTCCGAACTGCTCGAGCGTCCAGTCGACGTCGAGCCATTTCGGCGCCGGCCGCAGACGTGCGGTCGCGCGGTAGTTGCTCCAGGCGTAGTCGCCGGCGAACTTCACGATCCCGGCGCGCACAGGGTTCAGCACGATGTAGCGGAGGAGCTCCAGCAGGTGACTTTCGCGCTCGACCAGGATGCCCTTGAACCGGCCCTGGAACAGATGGCCGACGCGTTCATGACGCTCATTGAAGGACTCCGCGTACATCTGATTGAGCCATCGCATGCCGCGCGACAGCCCGACCTCCGGAGTCTCGAGCAGCAAGTGATAGTGGTTGGACATCAGCACCCACGCGTGCAGGCGCCACCGGCGCTCACGGACGACGCGGGCGAGAAGCCTCAGGAAGCGGCGGCGATCGTCGTCATCGCGATAGATATCGTGACGTTCATTGCCGCGGCTGGTGATGTGCCAGATGGCACCAGGAAATTCAAGACGTAATTGGCGTGACAAGCGGTAGGAAGAGAGCAGAGAGCGAGGTCGCGCACTCGCGAGTAGGGAGGCAGAAAATACCACAACCACGACCGTGACGGCGTTAAGTTAAATTTCCAGATACGACCCCAATCTTTTAACTTAAGCGGAGGATGGCGGCGGCGGAGCGGGTTACGTCTTCTTCCGTGGTCGCCCAGTTGCTGACGGAGATGCGCATGGCGGCGATGCCGTGCCAGGTCGTGCCGCCGAGCCAGCAGGTGCCGTCGCGCTGGACGCGGGTGATGACCTCGCGCGTGGTCGCGTCATCGCCGCCGAAGCGGACCAGCACCTGGTTCAGGACGACGTCGTTCAGCACCTCGACGCCCGGCTGGCCTGACAGCAATTCGGCGAAACGCCGCGCGTGCGCGCAGCAGCGGTCGACCAGTTGCTCGACGCCGCGACGCCCGAGGGTGCGCAGGGCCGCGTAGACGGGGATGCCGCGCGCGCGGCGGGAGAACTCCGGCGTGTACTCGAACGGATCGCGCTCCGCGCCGGCGGTGTGCTCGATGTACTCCGCCTTCACACTCATCGCCGCGCGATGCGACGCCGGATGACGCGTGATGGCGAGGCCGCAATCGTACGGGACGTTCAGCCACTTGTGCGCGTCCGTAGCCCACGAATCGGCCAGCTCCGCGCCGTCGACGAGATGTCTACGGTCGGCGCTCGCCGCGGCCCACAGACCGAACGCGCCGTCGATGTGCAGCCACGCCTCGCGATCGCGCGCGATCTCCGCGATGCGCCGCAGCGGATCGAACGCGCCGCTGTTCACGTTGCCGGCCTGCGCGCAGATGATGGTCGGGCCGGAAAGGTTTTCGACGACGCGCGCCAGCTCGCTCGCGATCATCCGCCCCTGCTCGTCCGTCGGGACTTCGATCATCGACCGCGTCCCGAAGCCGAGCATCCGCAGCGACGTGTGGATGGTGACGTGGGCCTCGGCGCTGACGACGACGTTCACCCGCGGCGCGCCGGGCAGGCCGTCCTCCTCGACGTTCCAGCCGGCCTTGCGCAGCACCGCGTTGCGCGCGGCGGCGAGGCAGGTGTAGTTCGCCATCTGGCAGCCGGTGACGAACCCGACGCTCCCCTCTTTCGGCAAATGAAGCAGCTCGAGAATCCAGCGGCTGGCCACTTCCTCGGCGACGGAGCTCAGTGGCGAGGTCACGAAGATGCCGGGATTCTGGTCCCACGTCGTGGTCATCCAATCGGCGCCCACCGTGACCGGCAGCGAGCCGCCGATGACGAAGCCGAAGTACCGCGGACCGGCCGAGCCGACCGCTCCCCGCTCGGCCTGCGACGCCAGCGCCTCGAGCACCGCCTGCGGCTCTTCGCCTCCCTCGGACAGCGGCAGCGAGAGCGCGCCGAGGAGCTCGTCGCGGGTGGCGCGGGCCCCGACGTGCCGCTCGGGCAGCGCGGAGAGGAACTCGACGGCGTGACGATGGGCGAAGTCCAGCAGGCGATCGTCGTAAATCTTCATGCTTCTGATTGTACTACTCCAGGCGCTACAATTGACCTATGACAATCTGGTCGCCTGAGCTAGTACAATCGGAAGGACCGCTCTACCAGCAGATCGCCGACCAGCTGCAGCGCGACGTGGAGAGCGGCCGGCTCCTCCCCGGCTCGCGACTCCCCACCCAGCGCGAGCTGGCCAGCCGCCTCGGCATCACCGTCGTCACCGTCACGCGCGCCTACAGCGAGGCGGCGGAGCGCGGGCTGGTCGAATCGACGGTCGGCCGCGGCAGCTTCGTGCGCGAGCGGCGCGACGAGCTCGCGGTCATCGACCTTTCGACGAACGTGATCCAGGGCGGCTCGCTGCTGATGAGCGCCGCGCTCGCCGCGCGCATCGGCGTGGCGATGACCGCGCCGTACGGAATCGGCTCCGGATCGGAACGGCACCGCGCGGCGGGAGCGGCGTGGATGCAGCCGGCGCGCGGCGACGCCCACGCCTCGCGCGTCATCGTCACCGCCGGCGCACAGCAGGGCATCCTCCTCGCCTTCGCCGCGCTGCTCGAGCCGGGCGATCTCGTGCTCACCGAGGAGGTCACGTATCACTGGATGCGCTCGGCGGCGGAGATGCTGCACGTGCGCATCGAAGGCGTGGCCATCGACCGGCACGGCATGCTGCCCGACGCGCTGGCGAAAGCGGCGCGGAAGCGCGGCGCGAAAGCGATCTACCTCACGCCAACATTGCAGAACCCGACCGGATCGGTGATGCCGGAGAAACGGCGGCGCGATCTCGCGGCCGTCGCCGAGCGGCACGGCCTCACCATCGTCGAGGACGACGTCTACGGCTTTCTCGCGCCCAACGCGCCGCCGGCCGTCACCTCGTTCGCGCCCGGCATCTTCATTACAGGACTGGGGAAGAGCGTCGCGCCAGCGCTGCGCGTCGGATACGTGCTGGCGACGCCCGAGCTGATGCCGCGACTCGAGTCGCTGCTCAACGCCAGCACGCTCTTCACTTCTCCCATCGTCGCGGAGATCGCGGCGAGCGCGATCGAGGACGGCACGGCCGCGCGGCTCGCGACCATGCGCCGCGACGCGATCGCGCTCCGCGGCCGCATCGCGCGCCGCATCCTCGGGCGGCATGCCGGCGCATCGGACGAGCGCTCGCCGCACCTCTGGATCCCGCTGCCGCCGCGCTGGACGAGCGAGAGCTTCGCGGGCGCGGCGCGCGGGCGCGGCGTGCGCGTGGCGACGGCCGCGCAGTTCGCCATGACGAAGGACGTGCCGAACGCGATCCGCATCAGCATCGGCGCGCCGTCGTCGACCGGCGAGCTGGAGACGGCGCTGCGCGCGCTCGAATCGTTGCGGGAAGGCGACGACATCACGCGCGCGGCAGTCTGAAGGAGCAGCGATGCCACACGTCACGACCGACAAATCGCGTTTCGACATCGACACGATCCACCGCTTTCTGTCGCAGGACGCCTACTGGTCCCTCGGCATCGCGCGCGAGCGGGTGGAGCGGGCGATCGCGAACTCGCTCTGCTTCGCCGTGTTCGACGACGACCTCCGCCAGGCCGGCTTCGCGCGCGTGATCACCGACTACGTCTCGCTGGCGTACCTCGCCGACGTCTTCGTGCTGCCGTCGCATCGTGGGCGCGGACTGTCGAAGCTGCTCATGCAGACCATCCGCGAGCATCCCGACCTGCAGACGATCCGCCGGTGGCTGCTCGTGACGCGCGACGCGCACGGGCTGTATCAGCAGTATGGATTCCGCCCGTTGTCGCGCCCGGAGCGGCTGATGGAGATCGTCAGCATGCCGCCGGAGCGCGGCGGGAATCCGCCCCGCGCGGAAATCTTTGCTCCTTCAAACCGTTAGGGAAACCGTGAAACCGAGAACCACACGTGAGATCCGTATCGGCAATGTCCGCATCGGCGCCGGCAACCCGATCGCCGTGCAGTCGATGGCCGCGACGCGCACGCAGGACGTCGCGGCGACCGTCCGCCAGGTCGAGCTGCTCGAGCTGGCAGGTGCCGATGTCATCCGTATCGCCGTCGACAATCCGAAAGACGTCGAAGCGCTGGCCGAGATTCGCGCCGCCCGGCCGCACGCGAACCTGGTCATCGATCTTCAGGAGAACTACCGGCTGGCCGAGAAAGTCGCGCCGTTCGTGCAGAAGCTCCGCTACAACCCCGGCCACCTCTATCACCTCGAGCGCGACAAGCCGGTGCAGCAGAAAGTGCGTTACCTCGTCGAGGTCGCGCGCGCGCACGGCTGCGCGATGCGCATCGGCGTGAACGCCGGCTCGGTCGATCCCGACAAGCTGGCGCAATATTCAAAGGATGATTCGATCTCGCCGATGATCGACTCCGCGCTCGAACATTGCACGATGCTCGACGACCTCGGGTTCGACCAGTACTGCGTCTCGATCAAGGATTCGGATCCGAACAAGGTCATCGACGCGAACATCCGTTTCGCCGAGGCGCGTCCCGACGTCCCGCTCCACCTCGGGGTGACCGAGGCGGGGATGCCGCCCGACGGCATCATCAAGACGCGCATCGCCTTCGAGCAGCTCATCACGCGCGGCATCGGCGACACCATCCGCGTGTCGCTCACGCTGCCGTTCGAGAACAAGGGCGACGAGGTGACGGTGGGGCGGCAGATCCTCGACGACATCGAGCATGGCCGCTTCCGCTCCGTGCCGCGCTTCGAGCAGAAGGGGATGAACATCATCAGCTGCCCGTCGTGCTCGCGCGTGGAGAACGAGAAGTTCATCGAGCTCGCGCAGGACGTGAAGGAGATGACGCGCTATGCGAAGGACCACGACATCACGATCGCGGTGATGGGCTGCCGCGTGAACGGCCCCGGCGAAACGGACGACGCCGACCTCGGCATGTGGTGCGCGCCGAGCTACGTCAACCTCAAGCGCGGTCCCGAATCGATCGGGCATTTCACGTACGATGAGATCCTCGGGCGCCTGCGGATGGAGCTCGACAAGCTGATCGAGGAGAAGGCTGCGGTCACCACATCATGAAACGACTCCACTACGTCGCGATCTCGATCGCCATCATCATCCTCGACACCATCACGAAGTTCTTCGTCAGCGCGAACATCTCGCTGCACGACGCCATCACGGTCATCCCGAACCTCTTCTCCATCGTGCACGTGCGCAACACCGGCGCGGCGTTTGGGATCGGGGCGAATGCGGAGTCGCAGGTCGTGCCGCTCCTGCTCAACAGCGGCGCCATCCTCGTCTTCCTGATCGTCGTGGCGTACGCGCTGCGCACTCCCCTCACCGACCGCACCCTGCAGATCGGCCTGCACCTGATCCTCGGCGGCGCGATCGGCAACCTCGTCGACCGCTTCCGCTTCGGCTACGTCGTCGACTTCCTCGACTTTTACGTGCGCGACCACCACTGGCCCGCGTTCAACGTCGCCGACTCGGCCATCTGCATCGGCATCGCGCTGCTCTTCCTCGACATGCGGCGCAAGCCCGCCCCCGCCCCCGCGTAAAGTTAAATTTTGGGGGTCGGATCTGGAAATTTAACTTAACGCAGGCGTTAAGTTAAATTTCCAGATCCGACCCCCTTTTTTTAACTTAGGTGGTTTGGCCTTCGGCGAGTTGGGCCTGGCGGAGGGCGGCGGCACCGAGGAGGCCGCCCATGCCCATCGATTCGACGGCGCTCGAGGGGACGATCATCAGGGCACCCTTCTCCTTCAATCCTTCGTAGAGCATGTTCATCGCGCGGAGGTGGAGGGCGGTGGGGTTGCTGGTGTAGGAGTGCGACGCGGACTCGAACAGTTTCGCGATCTCCACTTCCGCCTCGCCGAGGATGATGCGGGCCTGCTTCTCGCGGGAGGCCTGGGCCTGGCGGGACATGGCGTCCTGCAATGCGTCGGGGATGACGATGTCGCGCATCTCCACCGACTGCACGGTCACGCCCCACGGGTTCGAGCGGGCGTCGATCACCTTCTGCAGGTCGTCTTCGATCCGCTCACGGCCGCGCAGCAGCTCCGTCAGCGGCGTGCGGCCGATGATGTCGCGCAGCGCGGTCTGCGCGGCCCAGCTCACCGCGTCCATGTACTGCTGCACCTCGAGCGCTGCCTTCTCCGCGTCGTACACCATCCAGAACAGGACGGCGTCGACGTTGACCGGCACCGTGTCGGAGGTCAGCGTCTGCTCCGCGGCGAAGCTCGTGGTGATGACGCGCTGATCGATCCACGTCGAGACGCGGTCGAACAGCGGCATGACCCAGAACAGCCCCGGGCCGTGCAGTCCGGCGAACCGGCCGAGGCGCAGGACGACCGCCTTCTCCCACTGCTGCGCGACGCGCGGCGACATCGAGGCGAGCACGCCGATGACGACGAGAACGACGCACGGCCAGATCTTGCCGGTGATGACGAGAGTCGCAAACCCGGCCAGCATGAACGCCAGCAGCAACAGCGCTGCAACGACGTTCGTGCGAGGTGCGACGTTGATGGAGCGCGGGGTGCCGACGACAGGGAAAATCATGATCTATCTCCTTTTTTGACGCGGCGCGCGAGCGCTTCGAGCAGCTCGGGCGGGGTAAAGCCGTGGGTGGTGCCGTCGGTGAGGAAGCGGTCGACCAGCGCGTCGAGGTGGCGGTCGCGCTGCCGCGCCGCAGGCTTCGGCGGCGTGTCGGCGATGAACGTCCCCACTCCCCGCTTCGTGGCCACGACGCCGTCGCGCTCGAGCGTGAGGTAGACCTTGGCCACCGTGTTGGCGTTGACGCGGAGGTCGACCGCCAGCTGCCGCACCGTCGGCAGCTGGTCGCCCGGCTGGAGCTTGCCGGTGGCGACGGCGACGCGGATGGCGCGGTCGAGCTGCGCGTAGATCGGCGTCGGGTCGCGGGGATCGATGTGGATTGAGGTTCGCACTGTTGTACTAGTAAATTAGTACATATCGGACGAAACGTCAAGGCCGCGTCACCGCTCGTTCACAACCGTGACCGATCCGCGACCGCGGCGATTCGCGTTTCCGGATCGGCGATTCGGAATTCGGCGCAGCGCTCTCCCCTCGCCCCGCTTACGGGGAGAGGGTGGCGCCGCAGCGCCGGGTGAGGGGACGTGTCACGTGCGAGGGGCGTCCCCCTCATCCGCGCTCCGCGCACCTTCTCCCCCGCGCGGCGGGGGAGAAGGGAGCAAGGCGTGGCACCTCCAACGCACCACATCCTGCCCAGCAAAGGAGGGCCTCATGCGTTTCGTAACAGGCTGCTCGCTCCTGTTCCTGATCGCAATCTCCCCCATCGCCGCCGCCGCATCACTCCCCTCGCTCACGATCCACGACGACAACGGCACCGTCGCGCTGCAGGTCGAATCGCTGCACATCGACGTGATGATCCGCGGCCATCTCGCGCGGACGACGTACGAGATCACGTACCGCAACACGCTCGACCGCGACGTCGACGGCGACTTCTCGTTTCCGCTGCCGCCCGACGCCGAGGTGAGCGACATCGCGCTCTACTTCGGCAAGGTCCTGCGCCACGCCGTCGCGGTGGAGCGCGTGCAGGCGAAGAACGCGTACGAGGAAACGATTCACCGCCGCGCCGATCCGGCGCTCGGCGAATGGTCGTCGTCGTCGCGCGCGTTCCACTTCCGCGTCTACCCGATCCCGGCGAGCGGCACGAAGCTGGTGCACCTCGCGTACGACCAGGAGCTGTCGTCGTTGCCGTACGAGCTCGACCTCCGCTATGGCGCGACGATCAACGACTTCTCGCTGACCATCGACGGCGACGCGCGCATCGATGCCGACGGCCTCGCGCTGCGCCGCATCGGCGACACGTCGTCGGTGCAGTCGACCAACCCGAAGCTCGACGCGACCGTCCGCGCGACGCCATCCAACGACGAAACCGCCATCGTCGCCTACTCCCCCGACGACAAGACGTGGTACGCCTCGGCGCGCCTGCAGGTGCGCTCGACCGCGCGCGCGATCGAGCCGGTGTCCGACGTCACGCTGCTCTACGACGCCTCCGGCAGCGGCGTGCAGCGCGACGCCGGCAAGCTGCGTGATTTCCTCTCCGCGTTCCTGGCGAAGCAAAGCCCATCGACGCGCGTCACGGTCGTGCCGTTCCACATCGCCGTCGACACGCCGCTCGACACCGACGTGTCGGGACTCGAGCGCACGCTGGCCACGATCCCGATGGCCGGCGCGACGAACCTCGCTGCCGCGCTCGAGTCGCTCGCCTCGATCCGCGCCGGCTCGCGCATCGTGATCATCACCGACGGCGTGAACAACCTCGGCGACTCCGCGCGTGTGGCGCGCGCGGTCGCCGCCGCCGGCGCGCTGCATCGCCCGCTCACGATCGTCAACGCCTCTCCTGCCGCCGACGACAACCTCCTCGGCGGACTGGCGCGCGCGAGCGGCGGCTGGTACATCGACCTCGCGCATTCCGATCCGGCTGCCGCGGCGGAGTCTGTAATGCGGCTTCCGTCGCGCATCAACTTCGCGTCGGGACTGCCGACGGTCCGCGACGTGCTGCCGTCGACGATGCTCGCGACGACTGACGCCATCACGATCGTCAATGCGCGCTCGCGCGATCGCATCCTCACGCTGCCGATCCTCACCGCCAGCACGCGGCACGAAACGCTCGTGCGGCAGCTCGATTCGGAAGCAGAAGCCGATCTCGTGCGCCGCGCGTGGGCGCGCGCGAAGCTGCGCGCGCTGCTCGATGCCGGCGCGGCCCCCGAGGTCGTGCTCGAGCATGGGCGGCACTTCAGTCAGCTCACGCCGCAGACCTCGCTGCTCGTGCTCGAGACGTGGCACGACTACGAGATGTGGGGCATACCGCTGCCGGCCGATCTGCGGGCGGAACGGAGGGCCGACCTCGCACCGCTTCCGGCGCCCGATCCCGGACCTCCGGGCCACATCGATCTGCACGGCACCACCGACGAAGCCCCGCCGCGGAGCGCCGTCTGGTTCGTGAAAGGAATCGTGACGCTCGGCGAGAGCCCGCTGCCGGGAGCGACCGTCTCGCTGCATGCCGCGGACGGCGCAACGGACATCGAGATCTCCGACGGTGAAGGGCGCGTCTGGCTCGCGCTGCCGCGCGTCCCGACGTCCTTCACGATGACCGCCGAGATGGAGAGCATGCAAACCGGAACTCGGTCGTTCCCGCACGGTGCGCCGAACGGCTCGGTCGTCGACATCGCGATGCGCCTCAGCGCCGTCGCGGAAGCGATCACCGTCACCGCCTCGGCGCCGCTCGTCGAATCCGACACGACGCAGCTCAACCAGCCGCGCAACGCGTCGCTCGCGCGCCGAGACGCGTACGCGCTCGCCGACAGCCTGCTCGCATCGCTCGCCGGCGACTACAGCGCGCCGATCGAGGACGCGAAGGTCGCGGAGACGACGATCAACCAGCGCGTGATGCGCATCGCCGCGGTCGTCGAGAAACTGCGGTCCCTCCAGTCGCTCGACGAGCGCTATCGCTACTACGCCGCGGCGCGCTCGGTCCTCGGCGGCGAGAAGTTGTTCCAGGCGCAGGCGGCGCTGGCGATGCACGACGACGCGCCCGACGTCGCCATCCGCATGCTGACCGATCTCGTCGAGGCATATCCGGACGATGCGCCGACGCTGCGCATCATCGGACGCCTGCTCGCCGGCTGGGGACGGATGGATCTCGCCGCGCTGTTGTTCGAGCGGGCGCTCGAGCTCGCGCCGCGCGAGACGCAGAGCTGGCGCGAGCTGCTCCTGCTGCACGCGCAGCAGGGGCACGAACAGGAGCTCGCCGATCTGCAGCGCCGCTTCAATGCGCGTCAGCGCGACGACCGGATGGTCCAGACCGAGACCGCGCTGGCCGAGGAGATGAAGCGGCGTCACGCGGGCATCGATCCGCGCATCGATCCGTCGGCGGAGCTGCAGATCGAGTCGATGTGGGACACGAACTACACCGACGTCGACATGCACGTCATCGAGCCCGACGGCGAGGAGGTCTACTACGCGCACCGCAAGAGCGCGCACGGCGGGCTGCTGCACGACGACGTCATCACCGGCTACGGCCCGGAGATCTACACGATCCCGCACCTCGAAAAAGGGACGTACCAGATCGTGCTGCAGACCTACGCCTCGGACATGACGCGCGTGCTGGAGGAAACGCTGGCGCACGTCATCGTCTGGACGCACGGCGAGCGCCACGACTTCTTCGTCGCGCTGACCGTGAAGGACGACAAGCGGGTGGTGGCGCGGGTTACGCCGTGATCTCGGGCACCGGGCCGCGCACGATGAGGCGCGGCTCGGTGAGCTCCTGCACCTGCTCGGGCGTCACGCCGGGCGCGACCTCGATCAGCTCGAGGCCGTCGCTCGTCACGTCGAGCACGCAGTAGTCGGTGATGATGCGGTTCACGCAGCGGACGCCGGTGAGCGGCAGCGCGCATTTGCGGAGGATCTTCTTCTCCCCTTTTTTCGTGACGTGCTCCATCGTCACGATGAGGCGCCGCGCGCCGGCGACGAGGTCCATCGCGCCGCCCATCCCCTTCACCATCGCGCCGGGCACCATCCAGTTCGCGATGTCGCCCTGCTCGGAGACCTGCATCGCGCCGAGGATGGAGAGATCGATCTTGCCGCCGCGGATCATGGAGAAGGAGTCGGCGCTGGAGAAAAACGCGGCGCCGGGGATCGTGGTCACGGTCTGCTTGCCGGCGTTGATCAGATCGGCGTCGACCTCTTCATCGCGCGGAAATGGTCCGAGTCCGAGGATGCCGTTTTCGGATTGGAGGATGACTTCCATGCCCTCGGGGATGCAGTTCGCGACGAGCGTCGGCATGCCGATCCCGAGGTTCACGTAGTAGCCGTCGCGCAGCTCCTGCGAGGCGCGGCGGACGATCTGTTCGCGGTTCAGTGGCATCCGTTATCCCTTCCGCACCGTGCGCTGTTCGATGCGCTTTTTGCGCGGTGCGACGACGAGGCGGTGGACGAAGATGCCGGGCGTGTGGATGTTGTCGGGATCGAGCTCGCCGACTTCCACCAGCTCCTCGACCTCGGCGATGCAGATCCTGCCCGCCGTCGCCGCCATCGGATTGAAGTTGCGCGCACTCTTGCGGTAGACGAGGTTGCCGTAGCGATCGCCCTTCCACGCCGCAACCATCGAGAAGTCGCCGACGATGCCGCGCTCCATGACGTACATCTTGCCGTCGAACTCGCGCGTCTCTTTTCCTTCCGCGACGATCGTGCCGTAGCCGGCCGGCGTGAAGAAGGCGGGGATGCCGGCGCCGCCGGTGCGCATCCGCTCGGCCAGCGTCCCCTGCGGACAGAACTCGACTTCGAGCTCGCCCGCGAGGTACTGCCGCTCGAACTCCGCGTTCTCGCCGACGTACGACGAGACCATCTTGCGGATCTGCTTCGTCTGCAGAAGGAGGCCGAGGCCCCAGTCATCGACGCCGGCGTTGTTCGAGACGCAGGTGAGATTTTTCACGCCGCGCGCGACGAGGGCGTTGATCAGGTTTTCCGGAATGCCGCAGAGACCGAACCCGCCGACGACGAGCATCGCCCCGTCGCCGACGTCCTTCACCGCCTCCTCCGCGGAGGCAACGACTTTGTTGATCATGACGGCGGGGAAGATATCAGACGCGAGTTGGCAGGGGGCAGTTGGCAGGGGGCAGTAGACCAACGGCGAACTGCCAACTGCCAACTGTCAACTAATGAACGTGCGAAACCCACCCGTCCCCCGTCACGTTGTCGACCGATGTGCCGTAGGCGCTCCACCAGTTGAAGTTGCTGGAGTCGCTGGTGATGCGGATGTAGAGGTCGCCCCAGGCGCCGGCGGGGAGCGGGACCTGCTCCATCGAGTAGGGCTGCACGAACTGCGTGAAGCTCGTCGAGCCGCCGGTGCCGTTCACGAAGATGGTGAAGGTGTTGCCGGTGCCGTAGAGATTCACCAGGCCGACGTTCGTCCGGAAGCCGGCGTCCTGGCGCAGGCCGTACGCGTACGACGTGGAGAGGTTGTCCTCGAGGTCGATCGATTCGAAGGCCTGCGACACCGAGCCGGCGGAGCCGGGCTGCGGCGTCCAGATCCGCGAGAAGCCGTCGATCTCGGCGTTGTCGTCGGTGTTGCCGGCGCTGTCGATGGCGATGACGAGCAGCGTGCCGAGACCGGAAGTGTGGAGCTGGTTGGCGATGAAGTCGCGGGTGATCGTCGTCGTGTTGGCGTCGATCTGAAAGCGCTGCATCTGCACGGCCGCGTTGTTCTGGCCGCGGACCATGAAGCCGACGCTGATCAACTGCGCCGCGAGGCGGCGGTTGGCGATCGTGACGTCGGAGCGGAAGAACGTTCCGTTGCCGCCCTGGATGCTGCCGGCGACCGGGATGATGAACGCCTCTTTCTCCCAGTCGACGCTGACGACGTTGGGAGTGACGACGCGGCGCTGGTGCTGCTTCCCTTCGATGATCGAGCGGACCTGCTCCATCCGCTGGCCGATGGTCATCGTGTCGACGCCGAGCGGCGTGAGCTCCGCCGCGAACAGCGAGGTTGTCGCGAACACAAGAAGAGCGAGGATGACTGCGATGCGGGCCTGACGCATGTCTGTTTGACTCCTTCGACGATTTTGTTGGGGAGCAACATGCGTCCGCGCAAGGCGCGCGGCTGCGATGTACGTCACACAGCCGTTACCGCAGCGTCCCGCCGTGTTTGTTGATGTTGTCGATCACGATGTCGCGAAACTCCGGCGTCATCGCCGCGGCCGGAATGCCGGTGTAGGCGTTCGAGACGGTGTAGGGGAAGAAGAGCCAGACGTCGTCGAAGCGCCAGATGACGCGATGTTGCGACCATTCGCTGCGCGACTGATTGCCGTTCATCCGGAAGGAGATGCCTCCGTCGTCGGCGACGACGTCGATCTCCGGCGCGCCGAGCCGCCGCGAGAGTTTCACCGCGCGGCCGGCGTAGCGCATCAGCGAGGCGATCGCGGCGAGCACGAGGGTGATCATGATGACGGCAAGCGAGAAGCTCCCTTCGATGGCGAACCAGATGCCGATGATTGCCGCGACCGGAAGGAGGAACAGCAGGGTCCGGGCGTACCGCAACAGGAACCGCTTCGTCGCCAGGCGCGCAAATGCCTCGTCGTACTTGAATCGGATTTCGGCGGACCGCATCGGCGACATTTCACAACATGTGGGGCGGGTTCTCCAACCCGCCCCCGTTCCCCCCGGGCGGGTTGGAGAACCCGCCCCACATTTTTTTTTACTGACTACGGGGCGTTCGGGGCGTAGCCCGTGACGCCGACCCAGCCGGTGTCGGTGTGCACATAGATGGTGCGCAGCACCGGCGGGTAGTTGGAGGCGAAGCCGAAGAAGTAGCTGCTCTCGCCGCCGCCGGGGTAGCTGCCGGCGTAGACGGGCGGGTTGATCCAGAAGTACGACCAGCCGCCGGACAGGTACGCGGAGCCGAGGCCCTTCGTGCCGACGCCGCCCGAGGTGATCACGTACACCTGGTCGGTGGCGTTGCCGTCGAAGTTGTAGTCGAACTGCAGCAGCGAACCGGCGTTGTAGATCGCCACGTAATCGACCGACGGCGGATAGGTGATGCCGGCGACCTGGGTCAGGTCGACGCGGTATTCGTAGACGTACTTGCCCGCGCCGGTGGAGCCGGGCTGGCCGGTGTAGATGCGCGACTGCAGCTTGCCGCTGCCGAGGACGGTGGACGAGTAATCCGTCACCGTCACGGAGCAGGTCGTGCTGAAGACGCACACCTCGGTCCACGACGAGTTGACGAGGTTGTACGCCATCGCGGGGGTCGAAAACGCGACGGCGACGAGGAGCAGGGACACGAACAGAGTCAGACGTTTCATTTCCATTTCTCTCCTTTTCATTCCGGGTCGCGGATGTAGTGAAGAAAAATGGAAAAGCGTTACAACCTAATGCGCGTGGGCGTGATCGTGATCGTGATGATGGTCGTGATCGTGATCGTGCGTGTGCCCGATGGCCCCGCTCTCGATCTGCTTCACGATCGAGCGCGCGAGCTCGCGGAACGCCTCCGACGCGACGGATGACGGATCGAGGATGAGGATCGGCTCGCCGCTGTCGCCTCCCACCACCACCTTCGGATCGAGCGGCACTTCGCCGAGGAACGGCACGCCGAGGACCTCGGCGGTGCGGCGTCCGCCGCCGTGGCCGAAGATCTCCTCGCGCTCGCCGCAGTGGCGGCAGATGTAGTAGCTCATGTTCTCGACGATGCCGATCACCGGCACGTTGACCTTCCGGAACATCGCCAGGCCCTTGCGCGCGTCGATCAGCGCCACGTCCTGCGGCGTCGTGACGACGACCGCGCCGGTCAGCGGCACCTTCTGCGTCATCGTCAGCTGCGCGTCGCCGGTGCCGGGCGGGAGGTCGATGATCATGAAATCGAGCTCGCCCCACTTCACGTCGGTGAGGAACTGGTCGAGCGCCTTCATCACCATCGGACCGCGCCAGATCACCGGCGTGTCGGGATCGGTGATGAGGCCGAGCGACATCGTCTTCACGCCGTGGTTCTCCATCGGCATGATCTTCTCGTCCGACTCGTCGATCTGGGGACGTCCTTCGATGCCGAGCATCATCTGCTGCGACGGCCCGTAGATGTCGGCGTCGAGGAGGCCGACGCTGTAGCCGATCGCGCGCAACGCGAGCGCGAGGTTCGTCGAGACCGTCGACTTGCCAACGCCGCCTTTGCCCGAGGCGACGGCGATCTTGTACTTCACGCCGGGGAGGATGCCGCCCTGCGGTCCCTGCGGAGCGGAGGCCGGTTGCCGCGCGCCGATGTCGAGCGCGACGTGTACGTTCGTGACGCCGGGAAGCGCGCGCACCGCGTTCTCCGCCTCGCGCGCGATCTGCTGGCCGACGGCCGGGTTCTCGGTCTGGAAGCGGACCGTGAAGATGACGTTGCCGCCTTCGACGCGAAGGTCGTGGATGAATCCGAATGAAACGATGTCGCGGGAGAGACCGGGGAAGCGGACCTGTTTCAGCGCCTCCAGTACTTCGTCACTGCTGGGCATTCTCTTTCTCCTGTTTGAAGCGCTGATATGACGCCTGGATGATCGGGATCGCCTCTTCCGAGGAGGAGACGATGGAGACCGCGTCGAGATCGTTGGCGCCGACCAGACCGCGCTCGACCATCGACTCCTGGATCCAGTCGATCAGACCGGTCCACATTGTACCGACGAGGATGAGCGGGTGCTCGGCGACGTGCTTCACCTGCAGGAGCTGCCACACCATGAAAAGCTCCAGCGCGGTGCCGATGCCGCCCGGCATGACGATGAACGCCGACGACAAACGGACGAAGTGGTGCAGCCGCGAGAAGAACGTGCGGTGGCGGAAGACCTTGTTGACGAACGGGTTCGCGTCCTCTTCCTTCGGCAGGTGGATGGCCAGTCCGAACGAGCGGGCGTGGCTCTCGACCTGTCCTTCCACCGCTCCGGAATTCGCGGCTTCCATCAGTCCGGGGCCACCGCCGGTGACGATGTCGACGCCCATCCGCGCCAGCTCGGCGCTCAGTTTCTTGACCTGTTCGTAGATCGGATCGCCGCGCTGGATGCGCGAGCTGCCGAAGATCGAGACGCGGTAGTGCTCGACGTGCTCGGGCTGGATCTGGTCGAGATCGTTGATCGTGTCCCAGAGCTGATAGATGGCCTTGTCGAGGATGTGCGTCGGATCGACATGGCTCCGCTTTTTCGCGGTGACGCTGCGCAGCTCTTCGAGTTGAGGGGTGGTCGTGCTTGGTTTGTCAGGCTGGCTGGCCATGATCCATACAGCTGAGCGAAGGCTGTACCAGCACTATTTCACGATCCAGACATCTTTCGCGAACTCCCTCAGTTTCGGCTCGGCGGCGCGCGCATCGGTCTCCGACGGGAACTTCACCCGGACGCGGAACACCGGCCCCTTCTCGTTCGTGGCGCGGTCGACGTAGGCGGAGCGGAAGCCGCCGTCGATGAGCTTTGCGGCGAGTTGCTCGGCCGTTTTCTGGTCGGTGCTCGAGAGGAGTTGGGCGTACACGGGGACGGCGGGAACTATCGAAGCGGGCTTCGGCGCTTCGACAATCGGCTTCGGCGTTTCAGCGACGACAGGCGCCGGCGCCTCGGTGATCGTCACCGCGGGGGCGGCGGACTCGGTCACCGGCGGGGCGGTGGTGGTGGTCTGCTTGAAATCGTCGGCGCTGACTCCGAGCTCGACGATGCGGCCGTCGTTCTTCTTTGGGATCGCGCTCGCCTCGGTGATCACCGCCGGCTCCTTGCGGACGACGAGGCGGTCATCGCCCTGACCCTTGCCGATCATCAGCCCGAAGGCGAACGAGGCGGCGAGCGACAGCAGCATCAGGACGAAGGCGAGGAACGCCTGTCCCGCGGTCAAAGAGATTTCGTAGTGGGACTGATCGTCGTGGTGGAGCGCTTCTTCAGGCATTCCCATCCTCCCGTCACTGCTTTGCCTGCGGTGCTGCGGCATTCCAGTTTGTGTGATAGACGACACCGTTGTCAAAGTAGACGGCCGAGGCGCCGCCGTCGGACTTCGGATAAATCCAGACCGAATAGACGCGGCTGTTCTGCACAACCTGCTTGATCCAGTCCTCGCGCGGCATCCCGACGAGCTTCTGCACCTCGTCTTCCTTCATGCCGGTTTTGACGCCGGCGAACGCGGTCATGGAGACGAACCGGCGCTGCTCCGCCTCGCCGATCTTGCGCTGCGCGTCGGCGTTGGTCGGCTCGTACTTCAGCGCCTCGCGATAGAGCTCGATGGCGCGGTCGTAGCGCGAGAGGATGTTCATGTACTCGTCGCCGAGCGCGATCTTCTCGCGGGCGTACATCGCGGCGGCGCGCGGGTCGGCGGTGCGGCGGTAGTACTCGTCGAGCTTGTCGATGAAGGCGACGTACGCCGGCTCGATCTTGGAGTGGTTCGCCAGCAGCAGCTCGATCTGCTGCTTGCGCGAGGCGTTGGCGGGCGGCACCGGCTGCGCTTTCCGCAGCGTCTGCAGCCACTGGTAATCGGCGTCGATCAGGTTCCACTCGTGATCGTTGGGCGCCTTCGCGGGGGCAGAGGAAACACAGGCGGCGAGCAGGATGACGAGGAGCAGGGATTTCCGCATTGGACGTGGTTATTTTAAACGATTCGCGAGCTGCACGATTTCCGCCTCCGCCGCCGGGCCGAACTCCGTCCTGATCTCGAAGATCCACCCGTAGAGCAGCTCGTTGAGGACGTTCTGCACGACCGCGGTATGGTCCTGCGAGCCGCTGGCGATGAGGTTGTTGTAGAGCTGATCGAAGTCGACGCGCGCTTCGTTGACGAGGTTCATGCCGGAGAGATACGGCATCGTGTCGGGCGACATGTGCGTCAGCACGCGGTCCATGAAGTCGTAGGTGTGATCGCCGATGCGCTGGAAGACGTTGCCGAAGATCGTCTGGAACAGGCCGTTGTAGCGCTCGACCAGCCCTTCGAGCTCGTACTCGCTCTCAACCGCCGCGCGCTTTTCCACGATCTCCTCCCCCGCCGCGTCCTGCACGAGATTCACGGCGAGCAGGCCCCACAACGTGCGGCAGGTGACGAAGTTCGTGAGGTAGCTGCGCGAGCAGAGCTGCTCGATGGTCTGCGGCTCGGTGAGGAGCGAGAGGATGAGGTTCTCGTCGTCGCCCAGCTCGAGGTTGTACGCCCGCATGTCCGCGCCCGGCACCTGCTCGAGCATCCGGTCGAGCCGCGCCAGGCCGCGCCAGACCAGCGACCAGTATTCGATGTGGCGAACGCCGTCGAGGATCAGCCGTTCGGTGGCCAGCGGCAGGCTGACGATCTCGCTCGGAAACTCGGAGGTGAACTCGATCGAGTAGCTGCCGCTGCGATAGGCCATGGCATTGAGGATGATCGCGCTCGCCTGCCGCTCGATCGCGCGCATCAGCTCATCCGGCTGCAGGTACCCGAGCTCGCACAGCAGCGATCCGATGCGCCGCGACACGACCAGCCGCTCCATCGCATGCTCGTACTGCTGCAGATTCAGCTCGCCCGAGCGCAGCAAAGTTTCCGCGAGTCCCATGTCCGGATCGCTGCTCGCCGCGTAGACGATGTGCCCTTCGTGAAAGTAGATCGTGTCGCTGCGGCCGTCTGCTTCGAGCGAGACGATGCCGGTCTCGCTCGAGCGCACCAGCGTGCGAAAGAGATCGGGAACGGTGGTTTCCTCGAGGACGCCCTGGATGCTGAGGTTTTCGTCGGACATGTCGTTGGCAGTGGGCAGTTGGCCGTTGGCAGGAGAACCGTCTACTGCCCACGGCCAACGGTCAACTGTTAACTATCGGCCTCGTTGCGTCCTCCACCGTCGCCACGCCCACCGCATTCTTCGTCGTTGCTTTCACGCGGTACATCGCGGCGTCGGCCTGGCGGATCAGGGTGTCTTTGGTGATGCCGTGCGTTGGATACGTGGCGATACCGAAGCTGGCCGTGATGGAGATCTCGACGCCGGGATCGAGCTTGAACGCGCTGGCGGTCATCGACTTCTTCACGCGGTTGGCCACGAGCATGGCCTGATCGGAATCGGTCTGCGGGAGGATGATGCAGAACTCGTCGCCGCCGAAGCGGACGACCTTGTCGATGCCGCGCACGGCGCTGAGGATCCGCTTCGCCACCTCCTGCAGCGTCCGCGAGCCGGTGAGATGGCCGTAGAAGTTGTTGACCATCTTCAGGTCGTCGAGGTCGAGGAAGATGATGCTGAAGACCGAGCCGTAGCGGCGCGCGCGCTCGATCTCCTCGTCGAGATACGACTCGAAGAAGCGGCGGTTGAAGGCCTTGGTCAGGTCGTCGCGCATGGCCAGGTCGCGGCTGCGCGTCAATTGATAGATGTTGCCGAGGACGCCGGTGACGGCGGTGAGGTAGCGCGAGACGCTGCTCGTCGTTTCTTCGTCGATCTCGTCGGTCGGGCCGATCGGCACCTTGATCACGCCGATCAGGTCCTGCTCGAACTGCAGCGGCATGACGATCATCCCGGCCTCGCGGTCGAGCGCGATGAAGCGTCCCGAGGAGAGCGCGCGTTGCAGCAGATCCGGAGGGATGCCGGGAAGGAACTCCCCCGTCTCGTGATAGTTCGTGTCGTTGCTGAAGCTGACGACGTAACGCTCCAGGCGCGGGTCGTGGAGGAAGAGCGTGCCGCGCGCGAAACCGAGGATGTTCAGCACCGTGCGGGTGATCCGCTCGGAGACTTCCTTCGCCTCGACCATCGACATCAGCTCGTGGATCTGCGTGAGATACCCGACCTCCGCCTCGAGCTGCGCGGCGTGAATGGCGGCGTCGGCGAGGTCGGTGGCGAAGTCGATGTAGCCGAGCGGGCTGGCCAGGAAGGCGTTGCGGTCGATGACCAGCTCGCCGTTGCGGCGCTGCGTGTGGTCGCCGAGGATGATGCGCACGAGGCTCTTGCGCGGCGGGTTGTCGAAGAGCGGCGACTGGTCGGAATCGAGGACGATGACGCGGGCCAGCTCGCGCTCGCTGTCGGTCGAGAAGGTCTTCCCCGGGCACTTCTGACGAAGAGCGGATGCGAGATCACTACGATCGCTGTAAACGCCGACAGTCTGGCTCATTTACGCGTTGACGGATCATTCTACAATGCGCAACTCTCTGATGCGCATCGCGCAACTGGTCCTCCCCGGCGCTTCGGCCTACGAGCGGAAATCGCAGCGGCTCGATGCGGCGGCCCTGGCGGGGCAAGCTGAGAGCTTGCCCTACATCGGCGTACGACAAGCTCTCAGCTTGTCGGGCTTCGATCTCGTCCACGTCTACGGCCCGCGCGAGCTCCCCGCCGCGCAGTTCGTCGGCTTCCCGCTTCCCTATGTCGCGAGCGGCACGGTCCGCAGGCGGCGCTTCGCGCTGCGCCAGCCGCGCGAGCCGGAGTACGCACTCTCCCCCCTGCAGAATGATGGTCAGAATGACGATTTCACGCTCCTCCCCGAAGCGGTCGATGACGCCTATTTCGGCACCCGCCAACCGGCAACCGGCAACCCGAAAATCGGTTCGATCGACCGCCCGTCGGTCCGCAATGCCATCGAGCAGACCATGGCCCGGCTCCACCGCTTCCGCGACGACGTCGACTGGCACCTTTTCACCCACGAGCCGGCACCCGAGGAAATGGCGCAACTCTTTGCGTGGATTGATCCTGCGGTCGCGGACGACGACTTCGACGGCTTCACCGCCGAGGCGCTCGTTGTAGGACTTCCCGTAGTCGCGTCGCGGACGCCGGTCAATGTCCAGCGCTGCGAGCAGGGACGCACCGGAATCCTCGTCCCGCCGCGCGATCCGAACGAGCTCGTTCATGCGATACTAGCCGCCCTGTTCAAGCCAGAGGTGGCCACTCCAAAAATCAACGCGGCACGACAAACCGCGTCGAAGTTTCGTATCAGGCAGCGCCTCCGCGTGCTCGGGCACATCTACGAGAACATGACCAAATGACCGCGATCCCCGAACTCCCGAACCCCCAGCGTCGCGCGCTCGATCTGGTCAAGGAAGCAGCAACCGAAAAAGGCTGCCGGCCGTTTCTCGTCGGCGGTCCGGTCCGCGACCTCCTCCTCGGCCGCAACATGATCGACATCGACCTGACGCTCGAGGAAGGCGCCCCCATCCTCGCCCGCGCCGTGGCCAAGCGCGTCGACGGGCGCGTCCGCTCGTTCCCCCAGTTCCTCACCTACAAAGTCACGGCCGAAGGTCTTCCCGAGATCGACATCGCCACCGCGCGCAAGGAGCGTTACCGCGCGCCGGGCGCACTGCCGACGGTGACCGAGGGGAAGCTGAAGGACGACCTGCTGCGCCGCGACTTTTCGATCAACGCGATCGCCATGGATCTGCGCGACGGCTCGCTGCACGATCCGGCGAACGGCGAGCGCGATCTGCACGCGCGCCAGATCCGCGTGCTGCACGACAAGAGCTTCATCGACGACCCGACGCGCATCTTCCGCGCGCTGCGTCTGGCCACACGCCTCGGCTTCACGCTGGAGAACAAGACGTTCGAGCTGATGGGCGAAGCGATCGCCAGCGGCGCGTTCGAAACCGTGTCGAAAGAGCGGCTCTGGCGCGAGCTCTTCCTGGCGATGGACGAGCAGACCGCGCCGCGCGTGCTCGCCGAGTTGCGCAACAGCGGCGCGCTCGATGCGCTCTTCCTGCCGCCGCGCGAAGACGTCAGCGAGCAACTGCAGGATGTCGCGCGGCTCATCGAGCGCGATCCGTCGCTCGACCGCTACGTCCTCTACACCGGCATCATGCTGCGCGGCGACACCGAGGCCATCTCGCGGCTCGAAGGCTCGGGCTTCTCGCAGAAGCGCGCGCGCAACACGCTGCACATCGTTTACGACCTCGAGCGCTTCGAGGAAGCGCTGGCCTCGGCGCGCACGGAGCGGCAGCGCTTCCGTTTGTACAAGAGCGCGACGCCGGAGATGCTCAGCCTCATCGGCGCCGAGAAACCGGACGAAGCGCCACGCCTCGCGCGCTACCTGGAGTTCCAGACGTTCAAGCTCCCGCTGCGCGGCAACGACCTCGAGGTACCGGGCGGACCCCACGTGGCGAAGGCGCTGGAGCGGACGCGCGAGGCGGTGTTCAACGGGGAGATCGCCGTCGATGACGCCCGCACTTTTGCCCGCGAGATCGCGTTGAAGTACCTTAAGGAACAGAGACCCGAACCTTGAGGCACATACTGGCCGGCTCACTGCTGCTCGCGGCGACCATCGCCGCCGCGGCGGCAACCGTCGCCGCGGCTCACACAACGGATCAGTCCGCGCCTCACGACATCACGCAGGTCGACCCCGCCCCGCCCGGCGGCGCGATGGCGGTGCCGCTCCCGCAGGCGCAGGCGAAGCGGCTGAAAAAGTACGAGATCCCGGAGCTGGTCGGCACGCGTCAGGCGCTCGGCTCGCAGCTCATCGACGGCCGCTTGCCTCGCCCGCTCGTCGACCTCCGCACCTTCGCCGGTCCGATCGAACAGCGGCTTTCGATCTTCGAGCGCGGCCTCGTCGTCATCTCGATGAGCGGCACGGGCGGCTTGATCCGCAAGAAGATGATCATCCCCGACGACGCGCTCGCCGCGTATCTGAAAGTCGTCAACGCCGCGAGTCTCGCCGCCGTGCCGGAGCGCGACCTCCCGTCGGCCACCGGCTCCACCAGCGCGCAGCTGCGCGTGTACGACGACACCGGCCAGTTCGTCGAGCGCCGCTTCGATCCGACCGCCGCGATCCCGAAAGCGCTGCAGGACGAAGTGCTGCCGCTGCAGGACCTGATGCGCGCGATGTCGGAGGACCGCACGGTGACGAACACCGTCGCCGGATACGATCCGCAGGTCGGCGATGAGCTGGTCGGCGACGACAAGAAGACGTGGAAAGTCGTCCGCATCGTGGCCGAGTCGAACATCGTCGTGCTGCACTGCACGACCGATCCGACGACGATCTACGTCGGCAAGAAGGACCTCTACAACTACTTCATCGGAGCAGCGCCCCCGCACTGATGGCGACGTTGCGCGTGACAGCGGGGTCGTTGCGCGGACGGCGCGTTCCGGTGCCGCCGCGCGAGGTGCGTCCGACGTCGGAGCGCGCGCGCCAGGCGTTCTTCAACATCATCGGCGGCCGCATCGCCGGCGCGACGTTCCTCGATCTCTTCGCCGGCAGCGGCATCTTCTCGTTCGAGGCGGTCTCGCGCGGCGCCGCGTCGTCGCTGGCCATCGACAGCTCGCGCCGCAACTGCGAGGCGATCATGAAACTGGCGAAGGAGTACGACGCCGAGGTCGCGACGATGACCTCCGACGCGATCGCCGGAATCGCCCGCCTCGGCGACCGCGTTTTCGACGTCGCCTACGCCGATCCGCCGTACGACTACGCGCAATACGACGAGCTGCTTTCCGCGCTCGACGGCCACGCGGCGTTCGCCGCGATCGAGCATCGCAGGCGGCATGAACCTTTCACCATCGAGCCCGTAACGCTTCGGCAAGTACGGCGTGTCGAATATGGAGAAGTCTGGATTAGTCTCTTTGAGAGGACCTGAATGGAACTGACACTCGACGAACAGCAAATCCACACTCTTTTCGGCCATCACGATGAAAACCTGCGCATGCTGGAGGACGAGTTCGGGGTGAAGATCTCGTCGCGCGGCAACGAGATCACGGTGCAGGGAAAGGCCGAGAGCGTGGCGCCGGTCGAGAAGCTGCTGGGCGAGCTGCAGCAGCTCATTCGCAGCGGCTATCCGCTCAAGCGCTCCGACATCAACACCGGCATGCGCGTGCTGCGCGACAAGCCGGAGCTGAACGTCGTCGACTTCTTCATGGACGACTCCCTCGGTGCGTCGCTCAAGCGCGTCGTCACGCCGCGCAACCTCGCGCAGAAGCTCTACCTGCAGGCCGTGCAGGACTTCGACATCGTGTTCGCCATCGGTCCCGCCGGCACCGGCAAGACGTTCCTCGCCGTCGCCGCGGCCGCGGCCGCGCTCGCGGACAAATCGATGAAGCGCATCATCCTCTGTCGCCCCGCCGTCGAAGCGGGCGAGCGCCTCGGCTTCCTTCCGGGCGACATCGCGGAGAAGGTGAACCCGTACCTCCGCCCGCTCTACGACTCGCTCTACGACATCATCGGCTTCGAGAAAGTGGAGAAGATGATGGAGCGCAGCGTGATCGAGATCGCGCCGCTCGCCTTCATGCGCGGCCGCACGCTCAACGACTCGTTCATCATCCTCGACGAGGCGCAGAACACCACGCCCGAGCAGATGAAGATGTTCCTCACGCGCCTCGGCTTCGGCTCGAAGTGTGTGGTCACCGGCGACGTCACGCAGGTCGATCTGCCGACCGGCAAGAAGTCGGGACTGCGCGAGGTGCGCAGCATCCTCGACAACGTCGACGGCATCAAGTTCTTCGACTTCAACGAGCGCGACGTCGTCCGCCACCCGCTCGTCTCGAAGATCGTCATCGCCTACGACCGTATCGACCGCGAGAAAGCGGCGGCGGAAGCGGCGGTGGTGAACCAGGACGCGGAGCCGCCGCAGGCGTGACGACCGCCGTCGACATCACCGGCAGCGTGCCGCGCTTCCCGAAACGCGAGATCGTGACGTTCGCCCGCAGCGTGCTGCGGCACCTCGACGTCGATGCCGAGGACGTGGCGATCGCGTTCGTCGACGACGCGTCGATGCGCAAGCTGAATCGCCAGTTCCGGCGCAAGGACAAAACGACCGACGTCCTCACCTTCCCCGGCGACGAGCCCACTCACCTCGGCGACATCGTGATCTCGCTCGAACAGGCGCGCCGCCAGGCCGCGGACGAGAAGCACTCGCTCGCGACCGAGGTGCGGTACCTCATCGTGCACGGCATCCTGCACGCGCTGGGATACGACCACGAGACGGATGAGGGAGAGATGAACGCGCTGGAGCTGGACGTGCGCGCGAAGGTTGGGCTGGGCTAGCCCAGCGCGATGATCCCGTCCTTCCATAGCCTGTGAAAAATCAGCAGCGCGTCGGTTTCGCGGATGGGACTGATCTTGATCAGCGATCCGATGTCCCACTGGCCGTTGATCCTCGAGAGGATGAATCCCTCGTTCGGCGTGAAGTTCATCGTCGTGATCTCCTCGAACGAGCGCGCGACGCGCGGCACTTTCGAGTCGAGCAGGCCGTCGCGGCGAAGCTCGTTGATGATCAGCGTCTCGGCGGCCTTCACCGCCGTCCGCACTTTCGGGTGATTCGGATCGAGGTTCTGCGCGGCGCGCAGGAGCCGCTGCGCCTTCTCGAAATCGCCGCCGCGGATGGCCTGCTGCGCACGGTTGAGCATCGATGCGATCTCGTCTTCTTCCGTCGCGCCGGCGGCCAGCGCCGCAGCCGCGGCGGCGTTCGCCTCGGCCGCCACTGCCGCGGCCTTCTGCGCCGTCGGATCGACGAAGCGGACGTAGCCCTCGCGCGCGAGCGCGCAGAGCGTCTCCGAAACGCGGAACGCGGATGACCGCGACTCGAGCACGATGTCGGCGATGGATCGCTTGCCGTCGATGGCCCGCACCACCGGCTCCTGCACTTCCTCGAGATCGACGTCCTCGGGGATCGGCTTCTCCAGCACCGGGACGACGACCTCGTTCGGGATCACCTCGCGGATGCGCATCCATTCGTCGACGCGCCGCGTTCCTTCCATGATGATGCCGGTGACATCGACCTTCAGCGGGATCAGCTCCTGCTTCGGCAACTCGTCGTCGAGGAACTGAAAGTCGCCCTCGGTCCAGAGGAAGATGTCGTAGATCTCCTCCTCGGCCTTCAACCGCATCAGGCGGACGAGCTCCTCTTCGCCGATCACGTCGATCATCACCAGGATCTTGCCGAGGAGCATGCCGGACTGGCGCTGCACCTCCATCGCCTTGGTCAGTTCCGGCTCGGTGAGGTAGCCGTGCGACATCAGGAACTGCCCGAGGTACTCGCGCGGATCGTTGGAGGCGGAGGAGATCACGCGGCCCGATTTGAAGAAGATCTTCTTCTCCACGGCCTTGTTGGAGACGACGAGCGTACCGGTCTTCTGTCCAAGGCTAAGCCATTGGAGCAGGTCGCCGGGGAGCATCGTTTTCAGGTTTCCGCTGACGCCCATGGAAAGGGGCTGAATTATACGTTGCGGGGTAAAGTACGCGCGCAATGTCCGACTCCATCAAAACCACTTCCGGCATCGAAATCCCCTCCGCGTTCGACGATTCGTCCCTGCGCGAGCGCGGTTTCGATCCCGCGACGGATCTCGGCGAGCCGGGCCGCTTCCCGTTCACGCGCGGACCGCAGGCCTCGATGTACCGCGGCAAGCTCTGGACCATGCGGCAGTACGCCGGCTTCTCCACCGCCGCGGAGTCGAACCGCCGCTACCGCTACCTGCTCGAGCGCGGCACGACCGGGCTCTCCGTCGCCTTCGATCTGCCGACACAGATCGGCATGGACTCCGACGACGGGCTCGCGCGCGGCGAGGTGGGTAAAGTCGGCGTGGCCATCGACTCGATCGAGGACATGGAGCTGCTGCTCGACTCGATCCCGCTCGACAAGGTCTCGATCTCCATGACCATCAACGCGCCGGCGTCGATCCTCCTCTCGCTGCTGCTGGTCGTCGCGGAACGGCGCGGCATCGCCTGGTCGAAGCTCTCCGGCACGATCCAGAACGACATCCTGAAAGAGTACGCGGCGCGCGGGACGTACATCTTTCCACCCGCGCCGTCGATGCGCATCGTGACCGACATATTCGAGTTCTGCGCGGCGGAAGTGCCGCGCTGGAACACGATCTCGGTCTCCGGCTATCACATCCGCGAGGCCGGATCGACGGCGGTGCAGGAAGTCGCGTTCACGCTCGCCAACGGCCTGCAGTACGTGCAGGCGGCGGTGGAGCGCGGGCTCGACGTCGACACGTTCGCGCCGCGCATGTCGTTCTTCTTCAACGCGCACAACGATTTCGTCGAGGAGATCGCGAAGTTCCGCGCCGCGCGCAAGCTGTGGGCGAAGCTGATGAAGGAGCGCTACGACCCGAAGGACGTCCGCTCGCTCGCGCTTCGCTTCCACGCGCAGACCGCCGGCTCGACGCTGACCGCGCAGCAGCCGGAGAACAACGTCATCCGCGTGGCCTACCAGGCGATGGCCGCGGTCCTCGGCGGCTGCCAGTCGCTGCACACGAACGGCCGCGACGAGGCGCTCGCGCTGCCGACCGAAGAGGCGGCGAAGATCGCGCTGCGGACGCAGCAGGTCCTCGCCTACGAGACCGGCATCACGAATTCGGCCGATCCGCTGGCCGGCTCGTACGCCGTCGAATCGCTGACGCTGGAGATCGAGCGCGCGGCGCGCGAGCTGATCGCGCGGATCGAGTCGATGGGCGGCGCGATGGCGGCGATCGAGTCGGGCTTCATGCAGACCGAGATCGGCGACTCCGCGTATCAGGCGCAGCGCGCGCTGGAGGAAAAACGCGCGATCGTCGTCGGCGTGAACGAGTTCACCGAGGAGGGCGGAACGTCGCTGCCGACGCTTCGGATCGACGAGAGCGTCGAGCCCGACCAGATCGCCCGCCTGCGCGCGTTCCGCGAGCGCCGCACGCGCGACGCCGCCGGCGCACTAACCGCGCTCGATCGCGCGGCGCGTGAAGGCGGCAACCTGATGCCGCTGATCGTCGACGCGGTACGGAACGACTGCACCGTCGGCGAGATCGTGTCGACGCTCAAGCGGACGTTCGGCGAGCATCGGGACCAGGGATTTTGAGCGATTGAGCTGTTGAGCTGTTGAGCTCAATGGCCCAACAGCTCAACAGCTTTTTCTGGCTCGTTGTTACCTGACCGCGCGTCCCTTGTTCGTCTGCGTCACCTTCACCTCGAGCGACGAATGCGCGACGTTGCCGCTGGCGTCGACGACTTCGATGGTGATGGTGTACTTGCGGTCGACGTTGTTCGCCCGCTCGCTGCGGAGGTTGACGGTCATCGGACCGGTGATCTCCCAATCGGGCGCTGTGTCGCCGTCGCCCGTGCCGTTGATCGGCTGGTTCGAGGTCACCGAGACGATGTGCACGAAGGGATTCGGATCGGCGGCGTCGAACACGACGGCGCTCACCGTCACCGCGACCATCTTGTGATCCGGCGGCCAGAGCGTCGACGGATCGGCCGTCAGCTTGAGGATGTTGGGCGGCGTCGTGTCGACCACGGTCACGTTGAACGTGCCGGTCGTGGAGCCGATGTTGTTCGTCGCCGTGCAGGAAACGGTGGTGGTACCGAGCGGGAACGTGGATCCGGAGGCCGGCGTGCAGGTGATGACGCCGCCCCCTGTCGCTGTGACTGTGAAGGTGACGACCGCGCCGCTCGGGCTGGTCGCCTCGGCCGTGATGTCGTCCGGCAACGTGAGGGCCGGAGCGCCGTTCGTGACCGTGACGGTGAACGAGCCGGCCGTGGTGTTGGCATTCGAGTCGGTCGCCGAGCACTGCACGGTCGTGGTGCCGGCCACGAACGTCGAGCCGGAAGCGGGCGAGCAATGGACGACGAGCGAGCCGTCGATGGCGTCGGTCGCGGTCGCGGTCCAGCTCACCACCGGATCGCTGGAGACGATCGGCGCCGGGAGATTCAGGACCGGCTTGCCGGTGTCGGTCACGACGACGCCGAACGTGCCGGTCGTCGTGCCGAAGCTGTCGGCCGCCGAGCAGGTCACGGTCGTCGAGCCGAGCGGGAAGAGCGAGCCGGACGTGTGATCGCAGGAGACGACGAGTCCCGTGCCGCCCTGGCTGACGCCGGTGGCGTTGAACGAGACGTTCGCGCCCGAGGGGCCCGTCGCTTCGGCCACCACCGACTCGGGGATGCCGAGGAGCGGCGGCGCCTGAATGACCTGTTCGATGACGTCGATGTACACCGGTCCGATCTGGCGCGTGGCGCCGCCGGTATCGGTGGCCAGCACCATGACCGAGTATCGCCCCGGCACGAGCGTGACCAGCACCGGAACCCAGACGTCGAGTTGCGTGCTGCTGACGTCGCTGGCGTCGACCGCGAAACGTCCCGCCGGCCCGTCGTAAACCACGACGGTCGATTCGGAACCGGCAAGGCCGGTGCCGTAGAGCGTGACGAACTGTTCGGGGTTACCAGCGAAGAAGGACTGCGGCGAGACGCGATCGACCGAGTCGGCGAACGCACTCGTCGAGCAAAGCAACAGCAAAGCGAGGACTGCCGAATGGACGCGCATAAGGAAAGTATGCGCTCCATTTTTGTCGCTGTAAATCAAGTCGTTGGATTAGGAAAAAAGTCTCCCGGCGGGCGCAAGTTATTTAGCGACACATAATTACGGACGTGCTGAAAAACTCACTGACCGCTCTCCGGCAGTTAAAACGGGATCGTCCGGCCGGTCGTGTGCGCGATCTGCACGGTCGTCGTCCCGATCGAGCTGTTGCCGCTCGCATCGATCGCCTCGACGTAGATCGTGTAGATCCGCCCTTCCTTCTGCGCCTTGTCCGCGCGAAGGTTCAGCGACAGGTCGCCGGTGATCTCGACGTCGTCCGCCGTCATGCCCGGATCATTCGACGTGACGCCGATGATGTGCACGTACGGCGCGGGATCGGTGTCGTCGATGACCAGCGTGTCGATCGTTACCGGAACCAGCTTGTGGTTCGCCGGCCAGATCATGTTCGGCGACGGCACGAGCGCCGCGATGACGGGAGGAGTGGTGTCGGCGCCGTCCGCGAGAGCCACTCCGGGAAAAGCGAATACACAAATGGCGAGGAGTGCGTAATGGGCGCGCATGGCGGGAAAGTATAATCCCGCACCAATGCCTTCTGCCCGCCTGATTTTGGAAGATGGAACTGTCTACGACGGCACCTCGTTCGGCTCGTCCGCGAACGCAATCGGCGAGGTCGTCTTCAACACTTCGCTCACCGGCTACCAGGAAATCGCCACCGATCCGTCGTATCGATTCCAGATCGTGGTGATGACCTATCCGCACATCGGCAACTACGGCGTCGAGAAGATCGTGCAGCAGAGCGAGACGCCGCAGGTGGCCGGCTTCGTGGTGCGCGATGCGATCGCCGAGCCGTCGAATCCGCACGCCGAACAGTCGCTCGCCGACTACTTCACTCAGACGAACATCAGCGCGATCCAGGGCGTCGACACGCGCGCCCTCACCCGCCGCATCCGCAACGAAGGGGCGATGCGCGGCATGATCACGACGGAGTCGGAGCGCAGCGTCGACGACATCGTCGCGGAGCTGCGCCGCGCGCCGTCGATGTCGGGCCTCGATCTCGTGCAGCGCGTCACCGCGCTCCGTCCCTATCCGTTCGATGAGAACGCGCCGGGCGCGAGCCACCGCGTCGCGGTCTACGACTTCGGCGTGAAGCGCGACATCCTCCGCCAGTTGACGCGGCAGGGGTGCGAGGTCACGGTCTTTCCCGCGACGACGCACGCGCAGGAGATCCTCGACCGGAAGTTCGACGGCGTGCTGCTGTCGAACGGTCCCGGCGATCCGGAGCCGGTGACGTACGCGCAGGCGAACATCCGCCAGCTGATCGGCAAGCTCCCGATCTTCGGCATCTGCCTCGGACACCAGCTCCTCGGCCTGGCCCTCGGCGGCAAAACGTACAAGCTGAAGTTCGGACATCGCGGCGGCAATCATCCGGTGAAGGACCTCCGCAACGGCCGCGTGGAGATCACGGCGCAGAACCACGGCTTCTCCGTCGATCCCGACTCGCTCAGCGAGAACGACGTCGAGTACACGCACATCAATCTCAACGACCAGACGCTGGAGGGCTTCCGCCACAAGCGCGAGCCGGTCGTCGCGGTGCAGTACCACCCCGAGGCCGCGCCCGGGCCGCATGATTCGTTCTATCTGTTCGACGACTTCATGCGGATGATGGAGGAGTGGCGCGGACGCCGGCCGTGAGCTGGATCGAGTACACCGCCGCCGCGATCCTGCTGATCAGCGTCGTGCTCAGCGCGCTGGAGAACATCTGGTCGTGGCCGACCGCGATCGCCGGCGTGGCGCTCTACATCATCGTTTTCTATCAGGCGAAGCTCTACGCCGACATGGGACTGCAGGTCGTCTACATCGCGATCTCGGTCTACGGCTGGTACGAGTGGCTGCACGGCGGCGAGGCAGCGGGCGTGCTGCAGGTGTCGAAGGTGCCGATGCGCGTGCTGCTCATCGGGACGATCATCGCGCTCGCCGCGACCGCCGCCCTCGGCTTGTTTTTCCGCCACTACACCGACGCCGCCCTGCCGTTTGCCGATTCCGCCCTCACGTCGTTCAGCCTCCTCGCCCAGTTCATGATGGCCCGCAAGTACCTCGAGAACTGGTACCTCTGGATCCTCGTCGACGTCTTCTACATCGCCATGTTCATCTTCAAACACCTGTATCCGACCGCGGTGCTCTACGCCGCGTTCATCGGCGCGTGCACGCTCGGGTTCGTGCAGTGGCGGAAGGCGATCACGCCGGTCGCGCAGAGGGTGTAGCATCGGGCCATGGCACTCGAGACGAAGCTCGTCACCGCCGAAGAGCTGCTGCAGATGGGCTCTCACGCCGGCGTCGAATTAGTTGACGGAGAGATCAGGAAGATGTCGCCATCGGGTGGAAAGCACGGCCGAATTTCAGCGAAGATCGACCGTAGTCTCGGCACGTACGTCGAGAAACTCGGCCTCGGCGAGACCGTGACGGCCGACGCGGGGTTCATCCTTCGCCGGAATCCTGACACCGTCCGCGCACCCGATGTCGCGTTCGTGCGGAAAGAGCGCTGGACGGAGCCCGAGGGCTTTATCGTCGGTGCGCCCGATCTCGCGGTCGAGGTCATCTCGCCGAGCGACAGCTACAGCGAAGTCAACGCGAAGGTCGTCGAGTGGCTCCAGGCCGGCACGCAGATCGTCATCGTCATCGATCCCGCGAAGCAGCGCGCGGTCATCCACCGCTCGCTCAATGAAGCCGATCAGATCGCCATCGACGGCGTTCTCGACGGCGGCAGCGTCGTCCCCGGTTGGGAGCTTCCGCTCCGCGACCTATTCGTGCCGTAGCGCTTCGACCGGATTGAGTCTTGCCGCGCGGAACGACGGCACGATCGTCGCCACGAACGACACCGCCAGCGAGAAGACCGCGATGATCGCGAGGTCCATCCCGCGCGTGATGAACGGAATCGACGACACGAAGTAGACCTCGGCGATCTCCGGCGGGAACGACACGAGCTTGAAGCGCGTGATGATCCAGCAGACCAGCGTGCCGATGGCGATGCCGGTCGCGGTGCCGGCGAAGCCGACCATCCAGCCGTACCAGACGAAGATCCGCGCGACGGTCTTCCGCTCCGCTCCCATCGACGCCAGTATCCCGATCTCCTTCCGCTTTTCGTGCACCGTCATGATCAGCGTCGAGACGATGTTGAACGTCGAGACGAAGACGATCAGGCCGATGACGATGAACAGCACGATCTGCTGGACTTTCAACATGGAAAAGAGCGGCTTGTTCAGATCGCGCCAGTCGCTGACCGCGTAGTGATGATCGGTGCGCTGATCGATCTGATGCACCACCTCGTCGATCACCGCGCCGCGCGCGAGCTTGACCTCCACGAGGTTCGCCGAGCCGGGCATGCCGGTCAGCCGCTCCGCCTCGTGCAGGTCGATGAAGAGCCAGCGCGCGTCGTATTCGTAGAAGCCGGTGTCGAAGATGTTCGTGACGACGAACGACGATGTGCGAGGCATGAACGTGCCGTCGCGATCGGCCGGCACCGTGACGCTGAGCGATGACCCTTTCGTCACGCCGAGCTTCTTCGCCATGTACTTGCCGACGCTGACCCCGTTCTCCCCTTCCGCCGTTTCGAACTTCACGGACGGACCGACGACCTTCGCCAGCATCTCCGACGTCCTGGCCCGCGCCGGATCGATCCCCTTCAGCGTGACCTCGGAGCCGTTCGCGTTCGACTCCGTCGTCACCAGCGCGACCTTGAAGACGACCGGCGATGCTTCCGCGATGCCGGGTGTGGTCTCCAGCGTGTGCACGAGCTGCGAGGTGTCGGTGATCGGACCGCCGACCGAGTAGACGTAGATCTCCGCGTTGCCGCCGAGGAGCTTCGTCTGCAGGTCGCGGCGATACCCGGTCATCAGCGCCATCGAGATCACGAGCGCCATCACGCCGATGACCAGTCCGAAGATGGAGACGAGGCCGACCGCGGAGACGAGGGCGTCGGTGGGGCGGCGAAGGTAACGCCACGCGATCATGCGCGGGAGGTTCATGCGGGGACTTCGCTCGTTCGCGCCTGCAGCAGCGCCAGGTATCCGCCAAGTGCGCCCGCCAGCGGCGACACGACAAACGAGCCGAAGAGGATCAGCCAGAGCGGACGCGTATTCGTTCCTTTGATCAGCGTGTAAAACCCGATCAACGACGTCAACATGACGGACAAAACCCCGTTCAGGACTTGCGCTCGTTTGGCCAGCGCCCCCGCGACGTAACCGCCGAGGACGCTGCACGCCGTACCGATCAGGAACTGCGTCGCGTAAATCCTGAATTCATTGTGCAAGGCCGCATTGAGCGCCCCCGCCATCTGCCCGTGGGGCAGCCGGTCGATACCGCGGGTGACCGTGACGTAAATCACGAGCGGCAGCGTGAACGTCAGCGTCGTCACCCAGTCGATGATCGCGCCCACGACAATGCCTTTGATCGAGATCTGCTCCATCCGCTAGTCCCGCGTGATCCTACCTTCGATCGCCGTCGTGATCGTCTTGTCCGGCAGCGCCGCGATCGTCGCCTCGGTGGCCTTGCGGAAATCGAACGTCGGCCGGTCGGGATTGGCGAGCAGCTTCGGCTTGTCCGGATTCTTCGGATCGAACAGCGTGTAGCCATCGCCCGCGCCGTAGTTATAGAGGTAGTCGATCGTGCCGACGGTGTACGTCGCCTTCGGATCGAGCGGCTTGCCGTTCACCAGCACGCTCGTGACCTCCCCCTTGCCGTTGACCACGCGGTAGTGCAGCTGGATGCCCGACACCTGCAGAAAACGGCCGTCGCCCGCGTCTGCGCGCGAGACGCCGTTGTTGAGAATGTCGAGCAGTTGCGCGCCGGTGACCGCGAACGTGACCAGCGCGTTCGGGTAATAAAAAATCCCTTCCATGTCGTAGCTGCGCACCGGGCCGGGCGGGATGTTGTCGTTGATGCGGATGCCGCCGCCGTTCATCAGGCCGACATCCGCGTGCATCCACTCGCGCTCCACGTCCGCAAGAAAATTGCCGAGCGCCGTCTCTCGTCCGCGCACCGCCGGCTCGACGCCTTCGAGCAGGTTCTTCGTCGAGCCGATCTGCGTGTTCGGGCCGAGCTTCCCCTCCAGCGCCTTCATCCACCGCTGCACCTCGGCGTCGACGTCCGGATCTTTCGCCACCGTCGTATCGAGCACCACGCGCTTCGTCGTGATCGTCGGCTCGCCGTCTTCCGGCGCCACCACGTCCCACACGATGATGCTCTTTGCGTCGGCGTCGCCCTTCGCGATCTTCGTCCTGCCGACCGTCTTCTCCATGTATTGATGATCGTGACCGCCGGCGATGAAGGCGATCTCCGGGAACTTCGTCGCCAGCGCGACGTCGTCGTCCATGTCCTCGTGTGTGATGCCGACGATCAACTTCGCGCCGTCCTTCTTCAGCTTGTCGATCGCCTCCTGCACCGCGGCATAGCGCGCCATCTGATCGGCGAAATCGATCCTGAAGTAATCCGACTGGCCGCTGTCGGTGGTCAGGCCGAAGATGCCGAGCGACACCCCGGCGACCTTCACCTCGATCACGTTGTTGACCGTCTTCAGCCGCGTGGCGAATGTCTGCGTGCACTTGCCGCCGTGGCAGTAGTGGACGTTCGACGAGACCCAGCGGAAGTCCGATTCGGCGAACCGGCCGAGGGCGAACATCGGATCGGATTTCTCGAGCTCGTGGTTGCCGATCGTCGCGTACATCGCGTCGTCGAACTTGCCGGCGTCGCCGTCGAGCAGGTTCAGCACGCGGATCATCGGCTCGCCGTTGAGGTACTTGCTCATCACCGACGGAAAGAGGAGATCGCCCGCGTGCATGACGAGCACCGGCGTGCCGTCGGCGCCGAGCTGCTTGCGGATCGTGCGCACGCGCGCGAGCCCGCCCGCGTTGCCGTTCTCCAGTCCTTCGATTTTGTAGACGTCGTTGAGCTGCACGACGATGAAGTGCCTGTCCGCGCCGAGCGCAGACGTGGCCAGAAACAGCAGTGCGATCGCGATCCGCTTCATGCTGACATTATGGTGCAGCGAAGCTACTTCACCGCGCTGCGCAGCTCCTCGACGTGCGCGGCGCGGATCGTCTTGCGGAACAGCGGCGAGTCGCTGAACGCGATCGCCGCGAGCCCGAGCTGCTGGCGCGCTTCGGCCACTCCGCTGCGCAGCTGCTCGACGTCGGCCGCGTGGATGATCGAGTACACCGCGACGCTGCTGCCCGATGCGGGAGCGAGCGCCGCGACCGAGCGCAACGCGTCGACCGCGGTGCGCAGCTCGTTGACGTGTGTCGCGCGAACCTTCGTCGCCGCCGGCACCACCGGATCGTCGCTGAAAACGACCGTCGTCGCGGCGTCCGGCAGCGTGTCGGGCGAGCGCTGGCCGAGCGCACTCACGGCGCGGACGCGATAGACGTACGCGGCATTCGAGACGACCGCGAGATCGGTGAAGGCCGGCGCGTACGTCGTGGCGAGGACATGCCAGGGCTCGTTCGCCGCCGTGCGCAGCACCTCGTACGACGCCGTCGCCTGCACCGCCTGCCACGTCACGTCGACATGATTCACCTGCCCGGTGGCGGCGAACGCCGGCGGCGCGCCGAACGGCGGGAACAGCGTCACCGGGACGTGCGCCCACCACGTCCCCCACTTGCTCGTGCCGCTCACCTGCGACGCGGCGTACTCCTGGATCGTCCAGAAATCGGCGTCGTTCGCCGGATCGACCGACGTCGCACTGTAGTCGCCCCAGCGATTGCGCCCGTAGGAGTCGTACCTCACCCACGCCGACTCGCCGAACTTGTAGATGACGGCGCTGCTCGTCGTGCCCGGCGCGTCGGTCGCGCGGTGGAACGCATACGCCGCGCTCGGATTGAACGACGCGGAGAACGCGGAGAAGCCGAGCATCACGTCGTTGTTCGCATTGACGTCGATCGATGGATAACCGTACATGACGTTGCCGCTCGGATCGTCGACGCGCGAGAACTGCAGGCGCTGGCCGGTGGTCGTGATCTGCCACCACTGCGCCGCGGCGCGCGTCGGAGCATTCACCGGCAGGAAGACGTGCTGCGACGCCCACAACGTGCCGTTGCGCTGCACCACGTTGATGATGGTCGAGACGTTCAGCGAGACGCGCTGCGCGGCGCCCGACTGCGGCGCCATGTTCTCGTTCGTGAAACCGGAGTAGTTGCTCCACGCGTCCGGCCCTTCGACCACGCCGAGGTCCGTCATCGTCGACGTCGTGATGCTGTAGAGCCGCAGGCCGCCATGCCCGTCGGCGAGCTGCCCGCTTTCATTCGTCAGCAGGTAGACGGGGCCGGAGCCGGCGTCGTGCGACACCGACGGCGTCAGCGTGTAGGCCGGCTGCGAGAAGAGGTAATACGACACCGTTCCGAGGAGGAAATTCGCCTTCGGGATCACGTACGCGAACGCGGAGCCGCTGCCGACCATGTTCGCGGTGATGACGACGTACGAGCCGCTGAAGCCGAGCTTCGGAAAATCCGCCCAGGCGTGGAACGACGGATCGGCCGGCCACGACCAGCCCTGCCAGTCGCCGGCCGGATCGGAGGTCTGCGAAAGAGCCAGAAAGATCTGCGAGCTGCCGGGGCTCGCTCCCGATACGGCCATGGCCATCCAGCGTCCCGACGTCGCGTCGTACAGGATGGTCGGATCGAAGACGTAGTGGTTGAACCAGAACGAATACATCGAGGCGCGGTGCCGCTCCACGCCAGCCTTCGTCTGCACCCGCACCTCCGAATTGATCATCACCATCACGTCGTCCGGACCGACCGACCCGTTCGTGTCGGGCGGAAAGGTGGCGCCGTCCGGCAACGCCTGGAAGTCGCGATCGGGCGCGGGCGCGGCGGACGCGGTCACGTTGCGGAACTCCGGCAGCACCGGCGCGCCGTTCGCGTTCGGCAGCCCATGGTCGTCGTCCACTTCGCTCGCGTCCATCGGTCCCTGCGTGTGAACGAAGGCCGTCGTTTGCAGCGGCGGCAGGTCCGACACCCTGAAGTTGCCGAGAAAGTGCGCCTGCTGCGGCGACTGGGCGAACGCGGAAAACGGCAAAGCTAGCGCCGCGAGGAGGAACGCGCGAAAGGAAGGCATTCCCGAATTATAGCGATACCAGTTCGAGACTGGCGATGTCGCGCGCGAGGAACTCCGCGGCAATTTTGCGGAAGCGCTCCTCGGCGTCGGTCACGAGAAAGTGATGCTCCGGCGCGCCGTTCGCGTTCACGCCGATCATCGTCTTCACGCAGGCGGCGGTGGTCTCCGCGCTGTCGACGATGGCGATCGAATCGCCGACTACTTTCTCGATCGTTCCTCGGAGGATCGGATAGTGCGTGCATCCGAGGACGAGCGTGTCGATCCCTTCGTCGATCAGCGGCGCGAGATAGACCTCGGCCACCTCGCGCGCCACGTGCGTGTTCGCCCAACCCTCCTCCGCCAGCGCCACGAACAGCGGCGCGGCCGACTCGATGACCTCGACGTTCGGATCGAGCGCATGGATCGCCTTGCGGTATGCGTGCGACTTCACCGTCCCCTCGGTGGCGATCACGCCGACGCGGCCGCGCGTCCGCTGGATCGCCGCGCGCGCCCCCGGCTCGACCACGCCGATCACCGGGATCGGCAGCGTCTCCTGCAACGCCGGCAGCGCGGCGGCCGTCGCGGTGTTGCAGGCGACGACGAGCAGCTTGATCCCGCGCTGCATCAGATGATGCGCGGCCTCGAGCGAGTAGCGGACCACCGTCTGCGGCGACTTCGTCCCGTACGGCACGCGCGCGGAGTCGCCGAGGTAGATCAGCGATTCGTGCGGGAGCGCGCGGTTGATCTCGCGGAAGACCGTCAGTCCGCCGACGCCGGAATCGAACACGCCGATCGGTGCCGCATCAGGTCGTGGACTCGACATCCGCCGCCATCCCCGCACCCGCCTCGCGCTTGATGTTGTACTGCTCGATTTTCTTGTAGAGGTTCGAGCGCGGCGTGTCGATCGCCTCGGCCGTCTTCGACACGTTCCAGCCGTGCTCGCGCAGCTTGGCCACGATGAACGCCTTCTCCGCCTCGTCCTTGAACTCCTGCAGCGTGTTGAGGCGCATCGCGCCGGAGATGATGTCGGCCGGCGCGCGGAAGAACTCCGCCGGGAGGTCGGTGATGTCCACCGCATCGCCCGGCACCATGATCACGAGGCGCTCGATGAGGTTGCGCAGCTCGCGCACGTTGCCGCGCCAGGCCGCGTCCTGCAGCGCCTTCTGCGCCGCGGGGGTGAATTTCTTCGGATGGAAGTTGTGCTCCTCGCTGAAGAGCTGCGCGAAGTGCTGGGCCAGGATCGGGATGTCGTCGCGGCGCTCGCGCAGCGGCGGCGTGCGGATGGGGATGACGTTCAGGCGGTAGTAGAGGTCCTCGCGGAAACGGCCGTTTTTGATCTCTTCCTCGAGGTCTTTGTTCGTGGCGGCGATCACGCGGACGTCGACCTTCACCACCGTCGCCGATCCGACCGGCTCGACTTCTCCCTCCTGCAGCACGCGCAGCACTTTTGCCTGCGTGCGGAGCGACATGTCGCCGATCTCGTCAAGGAAGATCGTGCCGCCGTCGGCGGCGACGAACTTGCCGGTCTGCTTGCGCACGGCGCCGGTGAACGAGCCTTTCTCGTGACCGAACAGCTCCGACTCGATCAGCTCCTCGGGAATCGCCGCGCAGTTCACCTGCACGAACGGCTGGCCGGAGCGCGACGAGCGTCGATGGATCTCGCGCGCGACCAGCTCCTTGCCGGTGCCCGACTCGCCGGTGATCAGCACCGTCGCCTTCGTCGGCGCGGCGCGCTCGATCATCGCCTTGAGGTCGCGCATCGCGGCCGCTTCGCCGACGAGCTGGTAGACCTTCTCGGTTTTCTCGCGCAGCTCGCCGACCTGCTCCTCGAGCTTCTGCGTCCGGACCGCATTGCGGACCGCGAGCAGCAGCTTCTCGCGGTTGAGCGGTTTCTCGAGGAAGTCGAAGGCGCCGCGCTTCGTGCACTCGACCGCGGTCGAGATGTCGCCGTGCCCGGAGACCATCACGACCGGCGTGCCGATCTTCATTTCCTTCAGGTTTTCGAGCACTTCCATGCCGTCGAGGACCGGCATCTTGATGTCGAGCAGGATCGCGTCGTACGGCGTCTTCTGCGCCTTGTCCAGCCCTTCCTGGCCGGACCGCGCCTCGTCGACCCGATACCCCTCGTACTCGAGCGTCATCCGGATGGCTTCCCGGATGCCCGTCTCGTCGTCAACTACCAGAACTCGATACGGCATAAGTGAAAGGTCCTCAGTGCATGAGCTTGGCCAATACTACATGGTGGTGCTGAGTGCTGGGTGCTGGGTGCTGGGTTACGCGGTTGCGCGGTGACGCGGTGACGCGGAAAAACCCCGCGGCGGCTCCCGCGCGCCGCAACCGCGCAACCGCGCTACCGCGCTACCCGGGCGCTACTGCGTCCGAGTTCGGCCCTGAGCACTCGCGATTGCACGTCCGGAGTGCCGAGGTAAGCTGGTGCAATGACGCTGGAGGAAGTGATCGCCGCGATGTCGAGCGTGCGCGCGGAGGATGTGCTGCGGACGATCGACGAGCGTTTCGCCGAAGCCAGGATCGGTTACGCGGTCGTCGGAGACGCACCGAAAATCGGCGCGAGACTCGAGCTGGCCATTGACGAGCAGCGGCACACCGACGCCGTCGCGATTGTCGAAGCGCTAGGCTTCGCGAGCGACGCCGACGACGTACGTCACTCGCGGCATTCGCGAGGGATCGTCGAACTGCACCTGCACTACGTCGAGCGCAGAGTTCTCGCGCGCGAACGCGACCTCGCCTGGTGCTCCTACCTCACCAAAGACGAGCCCCCTTCGCGCGAGATCACGCCACCGGACGCCGAGCCGTTCACCCTCTGAAATCCCCGCCGGCGGCTTCCGCACGCCGCCACCGCGCCACCGCGCAACCGCGTAACCCCGGCACTGCCGAACTCAGAACTGAGGACTCAGCACTCAGCACTCGCGCAGCACCCTCCGATACAATCCGCCCCGCATGAAAGTCGAAATCGTTCGTGAAGCGAAGTTGTCGAAGGTCGACCATCTGTTCGTCGTGCTGGCCGAGGGCGTGAAGCCGGAGGGCACCGCGGTCAGTGAGCTCGTCGATCAGGCCGTGTCCGACGCCGGGTTCGGAGGGCGTTCCGATGAGAGCATCACCATCCTCACCGGCACGCCGCGCAAGCTGACGCTCGTCGGCATCGGGAAGAAAGTCACGGTCCGCGCCGTACGCGGGGCGCTGTACGCGATCGGGAAAATCGCGCGGAAGCAGCGCGACAAATCGATCGCCGTCGTGGTGCCGCTGAGCATCCCCGGCTTCGAGCCCGACTTTGCCACGCGGCTCCTCGCCGATTCGCTCGCCGCGGCGGACTACAAGTACGACGCCTACATCACGACGAAGAAAGACGACAAGCCTCCGGTCGCCATCAGCGCTGTGCTGATCGCGCCGTCGTCGCTCGACGCAAAGCGCATCAAGCAGCTCAACGCCGAGGCGCACGCGGTCATCGAGGGCGTCCGCACCGTGCGCGACCTCGGCAACGCTCCCTGCAACATCATGACGGCCACCCGCATCGCCGAGCGCGCCGCCGAGATGGCGAAGGAAGTCGGCGTGAAGTGCACGATCTACGGCAAGCGCGAGATCGAGCGGATGAAGATGGGCGGCCTCCTCGCCGTCAACCGCGGATCGGTCGAAGAGCCGCGCTTCATCACGCTCGAATACACGCCGAAAAAAGCGAAGAAACACGTCGCGCTGGTCGGCAAAGGCATCACCTTCGACTCCGGCGGCATCTCCATCAAGCCGGCCGAAAAGATGGAGGAGATGAAGTTCGACATGTGCGGCGCCGCGGCCGTCATCGGCACGATCGAGGCGGCGGCGAAGCTCGGTCTGCCGATCAAGATCACCGGCGCGATTCCGTCGACCGACAACCTCCCGAGCGGCAGCGCGTACAAGCCGGGCGAGATCATCACGATGATGAACGGCAAGACCGTGGAGATCGTGAACACCGACGCCGAGGGGCGGATGATCCTCGGCGATGCGCTGCATTGGGCGTCGCTGCAGAAGCCCGATCACATGCTCGATTACGCCACGCTCACCGGCGCGTGCGTCGTCGCGCTCGCCAGCGAGGCGGCGGGGCTCTTTACCTCCGATGATGAGCTGGCTCGGAAGTTGATTGAGTGCGGTGAACGGGTCGGAGAACGACTGTGGCGACTGCCTGAATGGGACGATTACAAGGACCTGGTCCGCAGCGAATGGGCCGACATCAAGAATTCGGGCGGCCGCTGGGGCGGCGCAATCACTGCCGCGATTTTCCTGAAGGAGTTCGTCACTTGTCCCTCCTGGGCACACCTGGACATCGCCGGCACGGCATACGCGGAACACGAGACAGCGCGCGAAGCGAGGGGAGCGACGGGCGCCGGAGTGCGCGTCACGATCGATTTCCTCGAATCGCTTTCGCGGTCCTCGTAGCGCTCGCGCTGCTGACCGCCTGCGACCGTGACGCGGATCGCGTGATCCCTCGCGCCCCCGCGCCGCAGGAGCAGGTCAACTTCACGTCGCTCGACTCCCCCAGCCTGCAGTTCCTGCCGCGCGGACAGGAAGCGCCGCGCTGGCAGCTGGAGGAAGATCCGATCGTCGTCCCGGCGAAGCAGCTGGTGAGCTACCTCGATCGCGAAGGGCCGCGCTTCGCGCACTACGACGCCTTCGACGTGACCTCGGGCAAGTACCAGTCGCTCGATTCGAAGGACGGCTTCGCCATCGTCGAGATCTTCCGCTTTCCCGATTTCGTGAAGGCCTTCGGCGCCTGGTCGACGACCAAGACCGATCTGAGCAAGCCGCTGCCGATCCCGAACGCCGCGTTCGAGAACCAGCACTCGATCCACCTCTGGCGCGGACCGTTCTACGTCCGCGTGACCGGCGGCGGAACGCCCGACGGCAACGAATCGCTCAAGCGCCTCGTGCTGACGGTCGCCGACAAAATGCCGGCCGCGCCGGGCATGCCGGCGGTGTTCAACTTCTTCCCGACGGCGAACCGCGTCGCGAACAGCGAGCGCTTCTCCGCCGAATCAGCCTTCGGCCAGGCCTTCCTCGGCAACTCGTTCATGGCCAGTTTCACGACGCCGAACAACCTCCGCGTCGACGGTCTGATCATCCCGGCGGCGAACAAAGACGCGGCGGCAAAGATCCTCGAGGCGTACCGGCAGCTCTACGTCCGCAACGGCAAGCTGCTCGATCCCGTCCCGAATCTCGGCGAGGACAACTTCACGGCCGAGGATCGCTACATGGGACGCGCGGTGGCCTTCCGCATCGATCGTTTCGTGATTGCCTTCAACGGCTTCGACGACCGCCAGCCGATCGTCGACATCGCCAGCGCAACCGAGCAGCGCATTCTCGGATCGATCCGGAAGCAGCTCGTGACGGCGGACAAGGAAGCGGACAACTCCGGCCGCCCCGCGACCCAGGCCGGCACGCCGGCCTGGGCCCAACCGAGGCAGTAGCGACTCAGCGGTACTGCGAGTCGCCGAATCCGAGGATGGGGAAGAAGACCACGCCGAGGAGGCCGAGACCGACGCCGAATCCGGCGCCTTTGCCGAAACGCTCGGCGAGCGCGATGCAGGCGATGATGAAGACGATGAAGTTCACGAAGGGGATCAGCATCAGCACGATCCACCACGCCGGCTTGCCCGCGATCTTCAGCAGCACGAAGATATTGTAGATCGGCACGATCGCGGCCCATCCGGGCTCACCCGCCTTGACGAACACCTTCCAGAGCGAGGCAACCATCAGCAGCACGAGGGCGAACCAGAACACCATGAAGCCGATCCCGAGACCGGCGCCGAGCGGGGACACACCAGGGGTCGTGGTCGTATCAGACTGGAACAATAGAAACATGAGTGACGAGGCCATATGCGAGCTTCCTCCTATGTTTTGTTTCCAGGGGCAGGGAGTTGGGAGAGATGGATGATTGTGGACCTTATCGCTCCCAGGTTCCACTTTTTCCACCACTTTTGCGGACCAGCTGCAGTCCTTCGATGACCATCCCCTTCTCCGCGCTCTTGCACATGTCGTAGATCGTGAGCGCGGCGACGGCGCAGGCGGTCATCGCCTCCATCTCGACGCCGGTCTTCCCTTCGCAGCGGACGATGGCGCGGATCTCGATCGAGCCGCCCTCCGGATCGAGGTCGAATGTGACATCGACGGAATCGAGGGCGATCGGATGCGCCAGCGGGATCAGCGACGGCGTCTGCTTCGCCGCAAGTACGCCGGCGATTTTCGCCGTCGTCAGCACGTCGCCCTTCGGCAGCGCGCGGTCGACGAGGCGCTTGAGCGTGGCCGGCTGCATGCGCACCGTGGCGACGGCCACCGCCTCGCGCGTGGTGGCCCGCTTGGAGCCGACATGGACCATGGAGATGCCGCCGGTTTCATCGAGATGCGAGAAGTCGTTCATCGAAAGCCATTGCCTCCTGGAGCTCTTCGGGTGTGTTGACGTTGAGCAGCGGCTCGCCTGCAAAGCGCGCGCGCAGCTCGGATTCAGGAATCAGCTCTTCGATCAGGCCGCGCACCTGAAAGCGATGCTCCGCGATGCGCGACTCGATCAGCGGCAGCAGCGCGGCGGCGTAGACCGCGCAGAGCGGCTGCGGCTGGCCGCGCCACACCGGAACGCCGCCGCGATCGCGCACGTAGCGCAGGACCTCGGCGGTGATCAGCGGATAGTCGACGGCGAGGATGAAGCACGTCCGGCCATGCTGCAAGGCCGCCCGGATTCCGAAGATGGGACCATCGTCGTCGTGCGGCCCTTCGAACGCGCGGTCGACGACGATCACCGCCTCGAACACGTCCCGCGCGGCGGCGGTCACGCGCTCGAGGAACATCTCCGGCTTCGATTGCCCCATCCGGCGGGAACGTCCGCCGGTGAGCACGTAGCAGTTCATCGCTTTCGGACAGCGGACAACGGACAGCGGACAGCAGGTGAACGCCAGCGTGCCGTCCTTCCTGCTGTCTGCTGTCTGCCCGCTGCTGTCCGTCAGGTTACCATCGCGCGATGTCGGTGGCCGCCGTGATTCCGGCGTTGAACGAGCAGCAGTGGATCGGCGCGTCGATCGATGCCGCGCGTGCGTCCGGCATCGACGAAGTGATCGTCGCGGACGGCGGCAGTTACGACGAAACGGTCGTCATCGCCGAGGCACACGGCGCGCGCGTGATTACCGGCGAAGCGATGCGCGCGCGGCAGCTCAATCGCGGCGCCGAGGCGGCCACGAGCGACGCCCTCGTCTTCGTCCATGCCGACACGCTCCTCCCGCTCGGCGCGGCGCGCGCCATCGGCGAGGCGCTGCGCAGCCACGGCTTCGGTGGCTTCCGGCTGAAGTTCGCGGAGGCCGATCCGCGCCTGCGCGTGGCGGAGACGATGATCAACCTCCGCACCGCGATCACGAAATCGCCGTGGGGCGATCAGGCGCAGTTCATCTCCCGCAAGCGGTTTCTCCGCAACGGCGGATTTCGGGAGATCCCCATCATGGAGGACTACGAGCTCGCCGTGCGGATGAAGCGGAGCGGATCGACGGTCATCGTGCCGCTGCACGTGCTCACGTCGGGCCGGAGGTTCCTGGAGAAAGGCGTCTGGAAGACCGCCGCGATCAACTGGCGGATCATCGCGTCGTATCGATTGGGGGCCGCGCCGGAGGAGCTGGCGAAGCTCTATCGCGAATAGCTACGAGCGCCGCTTCGGCGCCTTCTTCTCCAGGTCCGCGACCTTCTTCGCGTGCCGCGCCTGGCCGAGGCTGACGTTGATCGGGTTGGCGCGGTCGAGGAACGGGAGGGCGGGCCGCGAGCGGATGCCGATCATTCTGCGCACGGCGCGCAGCTGCTCGTGCTTCATGTTCATCCGCAGCCCCGTTTCCACCGTCTCCAGCGCTTTCTTGCGGTTGCCCATCACGAGGTAGATGCGGCCGAGGTTCGCGTAGTGATCGGCGTTGTAGAACTCGAGGTCGATGGCGCGGCGGCAAAGCTCGATGCCGTGCTTGTACTCCTTCCGCACCAGCGCGACGCAGAGGCCGAAGTACGAAAGGCCCTGCGACGACTTCGACGTCTGGATCAGCGGCACGTCGTCGGTGCCGTACGCGTCGAGAAAGAGCGTGAGGCCGCGGAGGTAATCCTCCTCCTGCGTCGCCTCGATTGCTTCCGCGATCTGTTTGTTGAAGTTCGTCGCCATCAGATCAGCTCACGCGAGCGGAGACGGTGGACGTACCGCTCGATCCGTTCCCTTTCTGCAGGCTGCAGATCGATGAAGCGCATGCCGTACTTGGCCATCGTCCCGGAGAATTCGGCACGCAAGACCTGGGCCTCCAGCTGCAGCGGCACGGCATCGCCGGGCAGATAGAAGTGGAGGCGCACCACGCCGTCGCCGGGGAGCATGCGGTCGACCTCGAGCAGCATGCCGCTGGCGGAGATGTTCACGCTGCGCCCGAGGACGAAGCGGCCGTTCTTCTCCAGCGAGACCTCGATCTTGGTGATGGTGCGCAGCTGCCGGCGCACCGGGATCGCGGTCAGCTTCTCCACTTTCGAATCGAGCTCGCGGCGCTGGATGGGACGGAAGATCACGTCGTTGCAGCCGGCGGAGAGACAGAGGTCGCCGTGATCCGGATGCGCCTTGTCGGCGATCAGCAGCAGTGACGCGCTCTTCGTCGCCTCGTCGTTGCGGATCTCGCGGCAGAACTCCGGCGCGGTCATGTCGAAGAGGTCGAAGCCGAAGATGATGAGGTGCGGCTGTTCGTCGCGCGCTTTCTGCAGACCCTCGGAGCCGGCCAGCGCGGTGAGGATGATCGTGTCGCGGCGGCGCAGGATCGTTTCCTGAAACGTCAGGGCGCCACGCGAGTGGTCGACGAGGAGGATGCGTCCGGTCTCTGTGTTCATGCCGCCGAGATCTGCCTGAGCTTCGTCACGGTTCGCGCGAGATCATCGACCAGCATGGCCATCTGTTCGGCCGTGTTCGATTTCCCCAGTCCGATCCGGATCGATCCCATCGCCGCAGCCTCGCCCACTCCGATCGCCGTCAGCACGCGCGACGGGCCTCGTTCGCCGGAACTGCACGCGGAGCCTGTCGACAACGAGAAGCGCCGCATGGCAAGGATCAACGACTCGGCCTCGATTCGCTCGAAACTGACGTTCAGGTTACCCGGCAATCTTAAAGCCCTCGGGCCATTCACGGAAACTTCCGCGATCTCGGCGACGATCCGGTCCCACAATTCGTTGCGCATCGCCGTCAGCCGCACGGCCTCTTCCGCCATCTCCGCGGCGCGCAACTGAATCGCCGCCGCCATCCCGATTACGCCGGGGACGTTGACCGTTCCGGAGCGGATGTTCCGCTCCTGGCCGCCGCCGGCGATCAGCGGATGGACCTTGATTCCGCGCCGCACGAGCAGCCCGCCGATCCCTTTCGGCCCGTAGATCTTGTGCGCGGAAAACGACGCTAAGTCGACGTTGCGGAGATCGAGCGGAACCTTGCCCGCGGCCTGCGTGATGTCGCTGTGAAAGAGGATGCCGCGCTCGCGAGCGACGGCCGCCAGCGCCGGGATGTCCTGCAACGTCCCGATCTCGCCGTTCGCCGCCTCGATCGAGATGACCTTCGTGTGCGAGCGGATGGCGAGGCGCAACGCGTCGGGCGCGATGAAGCCGTCGCGGTCCGGCCGCAGGATCGTCAGCTCCGCGCCGCTCTCGCTCGCCGCGGCCAGTACGGACTTATGCTCGATCGCGCTGGTGATGATGTGGTCGTTGCGTCCCGCGATCCGCAGCGCGATGTTGTTCGACTCCGTCGCGCCCGCGGTGAAGACGATCTCCGGCGGCGCCACGCCGAAGAAGCGCGCGATGACGATCCGCGCATCCTCCACCGCCCGCGACGCCGCCCGCCCATGCTCGTGCACGATCGACGCGGGATTGCCGAAGACGTCGGTGAAAAATGGGAGCATTTTCTCGACCACGCGGGGATCGCAGGGCGTGGTGGCGTGGTGGTCGAGGTAGACGGGGGGCTGCATGGCTTCGAACGGATTAGAGGTTAACTCACGCGGCCGGGCCCTGATGGGGCACGCAGCGCCATCTGACACAGTTCGTGCGCCTTATTTCGAGGCGGGCGATTTTGACGGGGCTGTCGGAAGTACCGGCTGCAAGGTTACGGCGCGATCCTCGCGTTTCGCTTCCCTGTCGCGAAGGTAAGCAAAGAATGCGTGCACGTCGTCGTTGAACTCTGCTGCCAATTCACGGCGAACGCGATGAATGTCTTCAACAACTGGATCTTCGAACATCGATCACGCTCCCATGAGTTCTTCCGGTGTGCAAAGCACGGGCGGTTCGAAGCCTCGTTCTCTACATATCTTTTCTACCACGCGAACAATGCGTGCGTTCGCGATGTGCCTGCAATTCCAGGTGAGTAGAAACTGCATGCCGTGTACCGTGGCGATCGAAACGTGTGCCATGTCCAGCAACGCATCTCCGGGCAATCCTGTTTCACGAAGAAGAATCGGCACGAGTGCTTCAGATTCGACGCTGGGCGACAACCGAGTCAGCGACGCCAGCACGGCAATGCGAATTCGGGCGGCGTCCGGATCGCCTCGCTCTGCTTCGGCGATCACTACTTCTGAGGTGTAGAGCTCAAAAGCCGACCGCTCTTTCTCCCACCAATCACGCGTGACCTGCTGATGACCTAACGTCACGATGTCGCGAGACGGTCGAGCTGTCAGGTAGCTAACGACGGACGTTTCGATGTAGACCTTGGATCCCACGAGGTCAGCTCCCTCAATGTCTCCGGCGTCGTCTCCGCTTCACCGGCGCGTGCGCCACTTCCCCCTCGCGTTTCGCTTTCAGGGCGAAGGCGTGCCACTGGCGGTATTGCTCGACGTACTTGCCGGACGACAACGCGAAGAGCTCGAGCAATGCGAGCGCGTCGTGGAAGGGCTCGCGGTGGACGGCGCGGAACTGGGCGCGGCGGTCGGTGGGCGGCTCGAGGAGACGCCACAACGTCTCGAGGGCCTGCTCGATCTGGTGGCGCGTGCCGGCGGCGAGAGCCATCCGCGCGCAGAGCGGCTGCACGAGGTCGCGGATGAACGTCAGCACTTCGCCGATGCGCATGCGCGAGTCGCGGCGCTGCTCTTCCGACTCCAGCTCCGACACCACCCACGGCAACATCAGCACCGACAGCAGCACCGCGTCCGAGATCTTCCGCCCCGCCTGCACGGTGCGGTCGAGCACCTCGAGCATCTTCCAGAAGTACGGCGCCTTGTCCGCGTTGATCGCGCCGTAGACCTCGGGGAGCAGCGGCTCGAGCAGTCCCGACTCCACCATCCGCCGGATCGCTTCCTTCGACCAGCCGCGGCGCAGCAGCTCGAGGATCTCCTCCGACACGCGCGGCGCGGAGGCCTTCAGGATCTCGTTGCGGTGACGGAGCAGCGCGTCGTACGTCGCCGCTTCGATGTCGAACCCGAGGCGCGCGGCGAATTCGACGGCGCGCATCATCCGGACCGGGTCTTCGCGGAAGCGGAGATCGGGATCGCCGATCACCCGCACCTGCTTCTTCTCCATGTCCTCGAGGCCGCCGACGTAGTCGATGATCGAGAAGTCGGCGATGTTGTAGAAGAGCGCGTTGATGGTGAAGTCGCGGCGCCGCGCGTCCTGCAGCGGCGAGCCGAACGTGTTGTCGTCCGTGATCAGGAAATCTTCCGTCTCTTCCGCATCGGCGGCCACGGCGGCCCGCTCCGGCTCGCGGCGGAACGTCGCCACCTCGACGATCTGGTCCTGAAAGATGATGTGCACCAGGCGGAAGCGGCGGCCGATGATGCGGCTGTTGCGGAAGAGGCGGCGGATCTCGCCCGGATGCGCATCCGTGGCGATGTCGAAGTCCTTCGGCTGCCGGCTCATGATCAGGTCGCGCACGCTGCCGCCGCACAGGTACGCGCGGTAGCCGCTGCGATGCAGCCGGTAGAGCACCTTCAGGACGTTTTCGGGTATGCGCCGGCGCGAGATCGAGTGCTCGCTCCGGTCGATGACTGTTCCCTCGACCGGCTGCGCCGCTTCGTTCGTCTCATCGCTGACTGCCGGCGCGTCGGGCTGTTCGCTCATGGGCCGAGCTCTGAATCCCCTTCGATCGGTTCTTCATTATGGTAGTGGTAATGCTTGTCGACGATCATGAACCAGCGGTCCCACCGCGTCCGCGTGAAGAAGTGACGGCCCACGTCCCCGAGCTCCTTCGCCCGGTCCTGCCACGGCGCGTCCGCCGACACCGGCGTCCCGTGGAATGACCAGTACACCATGAACGCCCGCCCCTTGATCATCGAGCGCGGCACCGTTCCCCAGTAGCGCGAATCGCTGGAGCGGTCGCGGTTGTCGCCCATGGCGAAGTACTGCCCCTGCGGCACGACGTAGGCGTTGAACTGGTCGCGCGACCGATACGGCTCGGGCAAGGCCTGCTGCGGCGGATAGACGGCCGGATCGAGATGGATCACGTACGGCTCGTCGAGCTTTTTGTGGTTGATGAAGACGTTCTTGTCGTGCACTTCGACGGTGTCGCCCGGCAGGCCGATCACGCGCTTGACGAAGTCGGTCTCCGGCGCCAGCGGGTAGCGGAAGACGATGATGTCGCCGCGCCGGATGTCGCGCAGCGGGAGGAGGCCGCCGAGGCTCGGGCCGGGGCCGTAAATGAACTTGTTGACGATGATGTGGTCGCCGACCTTGAGGTTGTCTTCCATCGATCCCGTCGGGATCTTGAAGGCCTGGAAGACGAAGATGGCGGCGAAGCGGACGAAGATGACCGCGATCAGCAACGCTTCGTAGTACTCGCGGACGGTCGATTTTTCGGCGTAGCGGTCGTCGTGCTCATCGGCCATTCGCCGGGATTGTACTCCGGCCGCCGCCGGACCCCAAATTTGGCACGTAAATTATTGAAAATACAAGAGAAGATCTTGGCCGATCGATTGCAAATAACTGCTGTGAACAATAGCCAGCGGACAGGAGCCATGAATGGATCTCCAGGAGAATCTCTTCGAAACTAAATCGAACAAAAGAAAGGGCGGATGGACCGCCTACCTCGGCTCGGCCGTGGTGCACGGCGTGATCATCGCCTTCGTCCTCTTCATGTCGGCCTCGTCCACGAAGATCGTGGATGCTCAGACGCCGATTCGCGCATACATCACGCAGGGCGCGGCCCCACCGCCGCCCCCTCCCCCTCCGCCGCCTCCCGCGCCGGCGAAGTCATCGGCAGGATCGCCGAAGCCCTCGACTCCGAAACAGGTGACGCAGATCGAGTTACCGAAGCCGGTGCACATCTCGCAGCTGACGCCGCCGGTCGAGATCCCGAAAACGATCCCGACTCCGACGCCGGTGCAGCCGGTGCAGCTGAAGATCGAAGACTCCACGCAGTCACTGCCGCAGCCGATGATCTCGTCGTCAAACAGCGACGGCGGCGGCAGCGGCGACCAGTCGAATAACCCCGCGGGCGTGCCGGGCGGTGTGCCCGGAGGCGTCGCCGGCGGTGTGCCGGGCGGCGTGGTGGGTGGTGAAGTGGGTGGCGTGGTGGGCGGCCAGGTCGGCGGCGTGAAGGGCGGCGTGATCGGCGGCGAAGTCGGCGGTCAGCTCGGCGGTACGGGAGCAGGCAAGGCCGGCGAAGGCAGCGGCGACAAGAACGCCCCGCTGCGCGTCGGCGGCGACGTGAAGGCGCCGACGATCGTCTCGAAGTTCGAGCCGAAGTACACCGAGCCCGCCCGCCACGCGCGCATCACCGGCGTGGTCGTCGTCGAAGCCATCATCAACAGCAACGGCTCGGTCGAAGACGTGAAGGTGCTCAAGGGACTCCCGATGGGCCTCTCGGAAGAAGCGGTCGAAGCGGTACGCAAATGGCGCTTCCGCCCCGGCACGCTGAACGGTGCGCCCGTGGACGTGATCTTTGATTTGACGGTGAATTTTAAGATGGACTAACTGCAAGTGCCGAGTGCTGGGTGCTGGGTACTCAGCACCCAGCACTCAGGACCCAGCACCCGGTTACTCCCCCGCCCCACTCGCCACCGCCGCTCCCGCCTTCTTCCGCGAGATCGCTTTTGCCTGCAGGAAGAGGCCGAGGTAGTCGCGGCCGCCGGCTTTGGAATCGGTGCCGGACATGTTGAAGCCGCCGAACGGATGGACGCCCACCAGCGCGCCGGTGCACTTCCGGTTCAGGTACAGATTGCCGACGAAGAACTCCTCCTCGGCGCGGCGGATCTTCTCCTCGTTGTCGGTGAAGAGCGCACCGGTGAGGCCGAACTCCGTGTCGTTCGCGATGAACAGCGCCTCGTCGAAATCCTTCGCCTTGATGATCGCCAGCACCGGACCGAAGATCTCTTCCTGGGCGATCGTCCCCTTCGGATCGACGTCGGCGATGACCGTCGGCTCGACGAAGTAGCCGTCCTCCGGCCGCGTGTTGCCGCCCGCGAGCAGGCGTCCGCCTTCGCTCGTCCCCTTGTCGATGTACTCCTTGATCTTCTTCATCGCCTTTTCGTTGACGACGGGACCGATCTGCGAGTCCGCCAGCTCGGGCGCGCCGACCTTCAGCGCCTTCGTCTTCTGCTCGACGAGCGAGACGACCTGGTCGTACACCGCCTCGTCGACGATCAGCCGCGAGCAGGCCGAGCACTTCTGTCCCTGGAAACCGAACGCCGACGCCACCGCCGCGGCGGCCGCCTCGTCGAGGTTCTTCGTCTCGCGGTCGATGATGATGGCGTCCTTGCCGCCCATCTCCGCGACGACGCGCTTGATCCAGAGCTGCCCCTTCTTCGGCTTCGCCGCCTCCTCGTTGATGTGCAGCCCGACTTCCTTCGAGCCGGTGAACGAGATGAAGCGGATGCGCGGATGCTGGATCAGCGGATCGCCGACCTCGGCGCCTGCGCCGCTGACGAAGTTCACGACGCCGGCGGGCATGCCGGCCTCTTCGAGCAGCGCGAAGAAGCGCCAGGCGATCCACGGCGCGTCGGACGACGGCTTGAGGACCACGCAGTTGCCGGTGACGATCCCGGCCGTGGTCATGCCGGCCATGATGGCCAGCGGAAAGTTCCACGGCGGGATGACCGCGCCGACGCCGAGGGGAATGTAGACGAGCTCGTTATCTTCGCCCGGAATGCGGGTGATCGGCTGCTCGCCGCCCCAGCGGTATGCCTCGCGCGCATAAAACTCGCAGAAGTCGATTGCCTCGGCGGTGTCGGCGTCGGCTTCGGCCCAGGTCTTGCCGACCTCGAGCACCATCGTCGCGGAGAATTCATGCTTGCGCTCGCGAAGCAAAGCAGCGGTCTTGACCAGCAGTCCGGCGCGGACGTCGACCGGCTGTTTGCGCCACGACTCGAACGCGGTCCACGCCGCGTCGACGGCCTGCTCCACGTGCGCCTTCGTTCCTTTTTGAAATTTCCCGAGCAGCTGATCCTTGTGCGCCGGGTTGTACGACTCGTAGGTCTTCAGGCCGGTGATTTTTTCGCCGCCGATGACGAGTGGGTACTCGCGCCCGATTTCGGACTGCACGTTGCGCAGAGCGGCCTCCATCGCGGCTTTGTTCTCGGGTTTGCTAAAGTCGGTGAAAGGCTCGTTCTTGAATTCGCTGAGCATCAGGTTGCGTTCCTCCGGTAAAGCTGTGGGTATGTACTCGAAATCGAAGGCGATCGCAACCGGACTGATCGCCCTCTTCTGTGCGGCGTGCGGGACGGTTTTGCCGTGGCACGACGAACCGGTCGGCAACGAGGTGAATGTCGCCTTCACCATCGAGAACAATCTGCTATTTCTGACCACGCCGCGGATCGAAAACCGTCCCGGCCGCTTTTTCTTCGGCTCGGCCGATCCGCACTCCGTGCTCGATCCGAAGTTCGCCGCCGCGCTCGGTCCGCACCGCACCTACGCATTCGACATCGGTCAGAAGGAAGCGATCAACGTCGCCCCCGTCGTCCTCGACCTCGGCAGCGCAGGCGACGCGATCATCGGCGCCGACGTCTTCGGCAACCACGCCGTCTCGATCGACTACCGCGTCGGCCTGCTCACGTACCAGCGGGAGGGGATCCATCCCGATGGCATGCAGCTCTTCCGTTTCCGCGGCGATCCATCCATCACGATCGACGTCGACGGCAAACCGATCCCGGCGATCGTCGACACGGCGCTCCCCGACACGCTGGTCCTGCCGCGGGCGAAGGTAGGACGCGGCAACGTGCACGTGAGCATCGCCGGCACCGACTTCGGCACGATCGACGCGGCGTACGCCAACATTCCGGCCGCGCGGATCGGCAACCGGCTCCTCTCCCGCTTCCTCGTCACGATCGATTACGGCCGACATGTCATCGGTTTGTGGCGAGACCCGCGAATACCGTTGCGCTAAACTCGTCTCCTCAACACAGGGGGACCTATGCGGCGATTTGCATTCGTGTTCGTCGTTGCTTTCGTTTTCACACAGGCAGCCATGGCGGCCGATCCCGGCGCGGCGATCGGGCAGGCCAGGCAGGCGCTCAACGATAAACGTTTCGATCAGGCGATCCAGCTGCTGCAGGCAGCGATCCCCGATGCCGCGGCGCTGCTCGAGCCGCAGCACTCGCAGGCGCTCGCGGCGATCCATTTCTACACGGCGCTCGCGTTCAACGGCCTGAAGGACGAGGCGAAGACGCGCGAGGAGCTGCTGCAGTTCTTCTCGTTCAATCCCGGCGCGAAAGCGCTCGACGCGTCGCGCTACGACGCCCGTTTCGTGAAGCTCTTCAACGAGGTGATGAAGGAGCCGCGCATCGCGGTCGCCGAATCGCCCGGCAGCAATTTCGATGCGGTCTATCCCGGCTACGTCGCGCTGACCGATCATGACAAGGACGTCGCCCGCCGCATCGCGTTCGCGGACGAGGCGTTCTCCACCGCGAAGTCGCGCGGCTCGCTCACCGATCGCGGACGCATCTTCGTCCTCCTCGGGCCGCCGCGCCTCGTCAAACAGCTGCCGCTGACGGCAAAGGACGGCGCGTTCAATCGCGTCGGCGGCGCCTCGGCCACGCGCAACATCAACACGTCCGGTCCGAGCAACCTGAGCGGCGAGCGGCGCGAAACGATCGTCAACGACATCAACCAGGAGACCGTGCTCCCCGAGCCGAACCTCGGCGGCACGGTGGAGCGCTGGATCTACGCGCGCGAGCAGCTGCCGGAGTCGGTCCGCGACAAGGAAGTGGCCATCAAGTTCATCACCCAGCAAGGCTATGGCGATCACGTGCTGCAGCGCGAGATGCTGGTCAATAAACTGCTCGCGGATGCCGCGGCGCCGAAATGATCCTGCCGGCGCTGTTCGCCTTCTTCTTCGCCGCGATCGATCCGAACGCGGCGATCGGCCAGGCCCGGCAGCTGCTGAATCAGAAGCAATACGACGCGGCGGCGAACGTGCCGCAGGAGGCGTTGCCCGATGCAGCGAACCTCCGTTCGACTCGGTTTATCCCGGCTATGCGCTGTTCCATCAGCGTGACCCCAAGGTGCAGAAGGTCGAGGAGTGGGGCGAGAGTCCTGATCTCGTCCTCCTCGGCACACCCGAGGACAAGCACAACTGGGCCGCGCTCACCGATCGCGGACGCGTCTTCGTGCTGATCGGACCTCCGGTCGTCATCCGCCAGAAGCCGCTCACGGCGCGCGAGTCGACGACGCGCATCGGCGGATCGCTCGGCGTTTCCGACGCCTCGGCGCCTTCGCGTTCGGGCGACCCGCTGTCGGCGCAGGGATGGCACGCCATGGCCACCGACAACAAGAACATCGAGCAGATCGCGCCGACGCCGATCCTGAAGGGCGGGGTGGAACGGTGGATCTACAGCCGCGACCAGTTTCCGCACGGCATTCCTGACGCAGAGGCGGTTTTCAAGTTCATCACGCAGGAAGGCTACGGCGATCACGTCCTGCAACGTGACTTCATGGTCACGAAAGTGCTCGCCGATGCGGCTACGATGCACTGATGCATCGCCGCCTCATTCTGCTTGCCGTCTGCTGTCTGCTGTCCGCCGTCGCGATCAACGCCCAGACCGTCCGCCTCTCCGGCTTCCTCACAGGCGCGGGCGTCTACGCGACCGGCCCGAAGTCGTGGCTGGAAGGCGGCTTCGGGCGTCTCGATCAGAGCCGCAACGGGGTGTTCGGCGAGGCGCAGATCGGCGCCGACTGGACGCCGTCGAACTGGTTCGACGTCCACGTGCACGGCATCGCGCGGCATGACCGCGATCTCGATCACGCCGGCATCGCGGAGGCCTACGCCGAGGTGCGCAAGACGATGGCGCACGATCAGATCCGGCTGCGCGCGGGGGAGTTTTTTCTCCCGACGTCGCGCGAGAACCGCGGCAATCTCTGGACCTCTCCGTACGCCATCACCTTCTCCGCGTTGAACAGCTGGATCGCCGAGGAAGTGCGGCCGATCGGCGCGGAGCTCGAGTACCGGCACGAGCTGCCGAGCCTCTCCGCGATCACCATCGCCGGCACCGCCTTTCGCGGCAACGACACGATGGGCACGCTCCTCGGCTGGCGCGGCTGGGCGGTCTCGAGCCGCGTGGCGACGTATCGCGAGACGCTGCCGCTGCCGCCGCTGTTTTCGTTCGCTGATCCGAAATCGTTTCTCGACCAGCGTCACGGCACCACGCCGTTCGATCGCGATCTCGACGGCAAGACCGGCTTTGCGGGACGCATCCGCTACACGATCCCGGAGCGGGCCGTGATCCAGGTCGCGCGGCTCGACAATCGCGGCGAGCGCGATCTGTACGGCGATCAATACGCCTGGCAGACGCGTTTCGACCTGATCAGCGCGGAAATCGGATCGCAGGAGTCGACCGTGCTCGCCGCCGAGTACATGAACGGCGACACCGGCATGGGCTTCGGCGGCCGCGGACGCGGCTGGGTGCAGGCCGATTTCTACGCGACGTACGTGCTGCTGTCGCACAAGTACGGCCGGTCGCGCTTCACCGCGCGCCTCGATCAGTTCGCGACGTTCGAGCGCGACCACTCCCGCGCCGAGAACAACACGGAGCACGGGCGCGCCTGGACGCTCGCGTGGCTGTACGACGTCACGCCGCACGTCCGCGCCGGCGCCGAGTTCACCGGCGTGACGGGCGATCGGCCCGCGGCGGAACAGTCGGGTGTCGATCCGAACATGGACGGGCACGCGGTGACGCTCGAGCTGCGTTACGGGTTCTGATTGCTATCAATGTCGATCGCCGCTTCTTCGCACGGCACCACCACCGCCCCCGCGAGCAGCGACTGCGCGCCGCGATCGCCGCGCAGCGCGAGCAGCGCGTCGCGATATTGCGGACCAAAGAGCGCCGGCACTCCGGCGATACCTGCGTAGCCGGTCGCGACGAGCGGCGCCTTCGTCGCGATCATCGCGCGCAGGTGCGCCGCGGTGATGTGCGGCTGATCGCACAACATCAACAGCACCGCGCCTTCGCATGACGAGACGCCGAGGCGGATCGACGAAGCGATCCCCTCCTCCGCCTGGTCGTTGAAGACGTTGCGCACGCCGCTCAGCGCGAACTCCGGCCGCGTCACGACGATCACGTCGCCGCAGGCCTCGCGCGCGATGCGCGCCGCGCGCGCGAGCAGCGTCTCGCCTTCGAACATCAGCAACTGCTTCGGCGATCCAAGTCGTCGCGAGAAACCGGCCGCGAGAACGACTGCCGTTACGTCCATGCGGTCTCGTGAATCGGTCCGCCGACGTCGCGCAGGAACGCCGCGGTCCGCTGGCGGAGCACCGCCTGCACTTCCGCGATGATGGAGAGCGCGATCTCCTCCGGCGTGTCGGCGCCGAGGTCGAGGCCGACGGGACTGTGCAGCTTCGCCCGCTGCGCCGGCGTGACGTTCTCGATCTGCGCGAGCAGCTCGTCGCCGCGCGATTTCGGTCCGAGGAGGCCGACGTAATCGATGCTGCTCGGCAGCGTGGCGGAGAGCAGCGTGAGGTCGTAGAGGTAGTTGTGCGTCATGACCACCGCGGCGTCGAACAAGCCGAGGTCGACTTTCTCCGCGACCTCCTCCGGATGCACGTCGCGCGGACGCACTACCGCGACGCGCCACCCCACCGCCTCCGCGATGCGCGCGACCGGTGCGACGTCCGGGCCGCCGCCGAAGATCACGAGCGACGGCTCGGGGTGAATCGTTTCGGTCAGCAGCACGCGGCCGTCGAGCATCGTCTGCCACGTCACCGGCCGGCGTCCGTTCCATGAAAACTCGCTGACGAGACGCGGCGGGCGCGCGGCATCGAACGGCTCGATCAACAGTTCCATGGTGCCGCGGCAGCCGAGTCCGAGGCCGAAGACGATGTCGTCGGGACGCGTCGCGTCGTACGTCAGCACGCGTGACGGGGCGCCTTCGGTCCAGAGGTCGGCGCGCTCGCGCAGGTCGTTCTCGACGCAGCCGCCGCTGATCGCGCCGGTGCACTCGCCGCGCTCGCTGATCACCGTCCGCGCGCCCGCGCGGCGATACGTCGAGCCGCGCGTGGAGAGGACGGTGGCGAGCACTCCGCGTTGCCCGGAGGCGATGATCTGGCGGCAGGCGTTGATGGTTTTCGTGATCTCGTGCATGTGTTCGAGTTGGCAGTTGTCAGTTGGCCGTTGGCAGTAGGCCGTTTTTCTACTGCCAACTGTCAACTGCCAACTGCCATCGTTACACCCTCATCTGCCATCGATCGTGCCGTTTCATGGTATTTATTGTCACGGTCCCATGTTTGTCACCGGTCTGGTTACCCTGTTGAGCCTGCTGCTCTTGAACCCTCATGGAAGCGCGCCAGTGAATCGATACCCGCGCATCGTGCACGCCCAGCAGCGTGACCGCGTGCTCATTGTCGCGCCGCACATCGACGACGAAACGATCGGCGCGGGCGGCTATGCCGTCGACGCGATCGCGAACGGCGCCGAGGTTTACGTCGTCTTTCTCACGGCGGGCGACTGCAACCGCTTCTCCGCCCGCATCCTCAACAAGACGCTCGAGCCGACGGCCGCGAACTACCTCTCGGTCGGCCACACGCGCATCGCCGAGGCCCATCAGGCGATGAAGATGCTCGGCATCCCGGACGATCATTACTGGGTCCTCGGCTATCCCGACCGCGGACTGAAATCGCTCCTCGAAAATCGCCGGGCGACGATCAGCGCGCGCGGCACGAAGGAGCATTCGGTGCCCTACTCCGAGGCGATGTCGCCCGGCAGCGCGTACCGCTTCGACAGCGTCATGGCGGACATGGAGCGCGTCCTCGCGCTCGCGCAGCCGACGACCATCATCGCGCCGGTGTTGTTCGACGAGCATCCCGATCACGCGGCCGCCGCGGCCTTCACCGAGCTGGCGCTGCAGGACATGCATCTCGAACCGCACCGCCTCGGCTACCTCGTCCACTCCGGCCACATCGCCACGAAGCTCGTGCGGATGCCGGAGCGCGCGCTGCTGCCGCCGATGCGCATGCGCTCGTTCGCCTGGGCCACGTATCCGCTCTCGCCCGACGTGCAGAAGCGCAAGGACGAGCTGCTGCAGACGTACAAGAGCCAGCGGCCGTACGTCTCGCTGCTGCGCAACGCGTTCATCCGGGCGAATGAGCTCTTCCTGAGCGAATAGCGCGTGCGCTATTTGCATGCGCTTCGCGGTTCTCGCTCTCGCCCTCGCCTGCACGCAATCGTCCGCGACCACATCGGCCGTTCCGCAAAAGCAGTCCGCCGCCGACTTCGACGTCATCATCCGCAATGGTGAGGTGATCGACGGCAGCGGCGCTCCGCGCGTCCGCGCCGACGTCGGCATCCGCGGCGACACGATCGCGGAGATCGGCGACCTCTCGAAGAAAACCGCCGCGACGACGATCGACGCGAAGAACCAGGTCGTCACGCCCGGCTTCATCGACCTCCTCGGGCACTCCGAGGGCTCGGTGCTGATCGATCCGCACGTCGAGGGGAAAGTGCGGCAGGGCGTCACGACGGAAGTCACGGGAGAAGGACATTCGCCCGGCCCGATCAACGACGTGATGGCGGCGGAGGTGAACCGCACGCGCATCGCCGGCTTCCCCGAGGCGACGTGGCGCTCGCTCGCCGATTTCATGAAGACCGTGGAGAAACGCGGCAGCGCGATCAACTTCGCGTTCTACATCGGCGCCGCGAATCCGCGCGAGATCGTGATCGGCACCGTCGATCGCGATCCGACGCCCGAGGAGTTGCAGCGGATGGAGGCGATCGTCGCGCAGGCGGTGAAAGAAGGGGCCGTCGGCCTGACCACGGCGCTGATCTATCCACCCGGACGCTTCGCGAAGACCGGCGAGATCATCGCGCTGGCGAAGCACACGCCGGCGTACTGGACGCACCTCCGCAGCGAGTCGGGCGAGATCATGAGCGCGCTCGACGAGGCGTTCCGCATCGGCCGCGAAGCGCACGTGCCGGTCAACATCTTCCACCTCAAAGTCGGCGGCACGATGCGCGGGCACATGCCGGACGTGATCGCGAAAATCGAAGCGGCGCGCAAGAGCGGCCTCGACGTCGAGGCGAGCATCTATCCGTACACCGCCACGTCGACCGACCTGATCTCGATCGTCCCCGCATGGGCGCAGGAGAAGGGCTACCTCGCATTCGTCGCCTCGCTGAAGGATCCGGCGACGCGCGCGAAAGTCGCGCAGGCGCTGCGCATCGCCGACCCGAACGGCATCCTCGTGCGCAATCTCCCGAACGCGCCCGGCGCGATGAAGCAGCAGCTCGAACGGAAGCGGCTCGACGAGATCGCGCGCATCCTCGGCACGACGCCGCAGGAGGCGGTGCTGCGGCTGTTCGAGATGAGCAGCGCGTCGCCGATCGCGATCTACTTCGGCCTGCGCGAGGACGACATGCGTTACGCGCTGAAGCAGCCGTGGGTCGCGGTCGGATCGGATTCCGGCGCGGTCGTCGGCGCGATGCGCGACGTCGGCGCCCACCCGCGCGCGTACGGCACCTTCCCCCGCATCCTCGGCTACTACGCGCGCGATCAGCATCTCTTCACACTGGAAGAAGCGGTGCGCAAGATGACGTCGCTCGCCGCGTCGCGCGCCGGATTCAAGGATCGCGGCCTGCTGCGCAAAGGGATGAAGGCGGACGTCGTGGTGTTCGATCCGAAGACGATCCGCGACGTCTCGACGTACGAGGACCCGCATCATTTTTCCGAAGGGATCAGCGCGGTGCTCGTGAACGGCACGCCGGTGCTGAAGGATGGTGCGATGACCGCCGCGTTGCCGGGGCGGGTGTTGCGGCGATAATGCGCGCCGAGTGACGACAACGCGCTACCGCATCATCCTGGCGATCATTTGTGCCGTCGCGGTGATCCGCGTCGCGTCGACGTTCCACATCTTCTGCGCGACCACCGACGAGCCGGGCCATCTCGCCAACGGCTACGCGTGGCTCACCGGCGCGCCGTATCCGCGCGACCTGCTCCATCCGCCGCTGGCACAGGTGCTCGCGGCGCTGCCGCTGGTGCTGACGCATGCGCCGGCGCCGGTCAGTCCCGCGGACGTCGTCGCCGGCAACGAGCTGCTCTACCACGACCGCGAGTACATGCGGAACGTGGAGCTGACGCGCATCGGCAACCTGCTGTTCCTCGTCATCGGCGTGATCGCGGTGGCGGCATGGGGACGGCGCGTGTTCGACCCGGCGACGGGACTCGTCGCCGCCGCGCTCTGGTCGCTGCTGCCGACCTTGCTCGCGCATTGCGGCGTGGCGACGACGGACGCGACGATCATCGGACTGTTCCCCGTCGCCATGCTGGCACTGGAGCGTTGGATCGAGCTGCCGTCGGCGCGGCGCGCGCTCGAGCTGGGACTCGTCTGCGGCATCGCCACGCTCGGCAAGTTTTCGTTCATCCCGTTCTTCATCGTGGCCGCGATCGTGGTCGCGTATCGCTTCCGGCTGCCGCACCTGAAAGGCATCGCCATCGCGTTCGTCGCGCTGCTGCTCGTACTGTGGGCCGGTTACCGTTTCTCGTTCGGCCCGATCCTCGGCAGTCATCCGAATGCGCCGACGGTGATCGAGACGCAGATGCCGCACTTCCGCTGGTTTGCGACACACGTCCCGATTCCCGCGCCGCAGTTCTTCACCGGCCTCGGCGCGCTCAAACTGCACAACCAGCATGGGCAGGTCAGCTACCTCCTCGGCCACTACAGCCAGTTCGGCTTCCGCACGTACTTTCCGGTCGTGCTGTTCTACAAGACGCCGCTCGCGTTCCTGCTGCTGTTCGCCTGGGGCGTCGTCGCGGTGGCGCGCCACCGGCGCGGCTGGATCCCGCTCGCGATCGGCATCGCGATTCTGCTGTCGGTGATGCCGAGCCACATCAACGTCGGCGTGCGGCACGTCGTGCCACTGTACGCGGCGTTCGCGCTGGTCGCCGCGTTCGGCGTCACGACCGCGTGGACGGAGACGCGCGCCACGCTCTTTGGCCGTCTCGCGCTCGCATCGCTCTGCGCCTGGCTCTTCATCGCCGGCGCGCTCGCGCATCCCGACTACCTCGCCTACTTCAACGAGCTCGCCGGCCCCCACCCCGACCGCATCGCGACCGACAGCAATCTCGACTGGGGCCAGGACTGGGAACGCTTCATCCGCTGGCAGGCCCGCACGCATCCGGGCAAAGTCGCGGTCGTCTGGTACGGCAGCATCGACCTCTCCCGCCACCCCGTCGACGTCTACGGCCTCGAGCCCTACACGAAGACGACGGGATGGATCGTCGCCAGCGAGACCGCGCTCAAGCTCGCCAACACGAACGGCAAAGACTTCGGCGACCCGTATCGCTGGCTGGAGGCGTACGAGCCGGTGATGCGGATCGGGAAGTCGCTTCGCGTGTATCGGATCGAGGAATAGCTGTTGAGCGATTGAGCGGTTGAGCTATGCGGCTGACCGAAGATTCTCCCGAATCACGCGCGGATGCCTGGCCGCGATGCGCAACAGTGCGATGGCCGGTCCCTCCGGGCGACGCCGACCCTGCTCCCAATTGCGCAGAGTGTGGACGCTGATGCCCATCGCCTTGGCAAAATCCGCCTGCGTGAGACCGACGAATTTACGCAGCTTGGCTACATCGTCGCCCGACTGAAATTCGCCGTTCATCAGTCGCTTTCGCGCGCGCGCCGACATCGCACGATCGAGTTGGTCCGCGGTGAGCTCAGGGATGTCCGTCATTCGAGTTCTCCAAAGTACTTACGAAACAACAGACGCTCGCGCGGTTTCGCCCATCGTGCACTGATTAGTCTCATCTCGTCGTCGTCGCGCTCCGTCCACACGACGAGAATCATGCCGCGGCGGATCGGCCCGATGGCGATGAACCGATCTTCTGTTTCGGAATGCTCATCGTCGAACAGCTCGAGGTAGTCCACACCGGACGTAAAGAGCTCGCTCGCCTCTTCAAACGATAGCTGGTGCTTCTGCCGGTTCGCGAGATCCTTCGCCGCATCCCACACGACCTGCACATGCGTCAGTGTAAGCCAACGGCTTACCAGGACCAACTGCGGAAGTAGCGATTGAGCTGTTGAGCGATTGAGCTATTTAGCTATTGTGCAACGGCCGAAGCTAAACAGCTCAACCGCTCAACAACTCAACGGCTCAACCTACATATCCTTGAACTCCAAGGCCACCGACGCCGTCCCGATCTCCGCTCCATTCGCCTCGGCATGGGGGTAAATAAAGTAGTTCAGCGGGGCGGCGGTGCGGGGCTCGAGGACGAGGTCGCGGCCCATCGTGAACTGGACGCGGTCGGGGTCGAGGTTGCCGAAGAGGTAGTTGCGCACGGTCGGGTCGGCGGACTTCGAGGCCTCCGACGGATCGACCGGGATCCAGCCTTTGCCCTTCACGTAGAACTCGGCCCAGCAGTGATAGCCCTTCACCTGGCCGTCCTTCGCCGTCATCGGGAAGCCGATCACGAAGCGCGACGGGATGCCTTTCGCGCGGGCCAGCGACATGAAGAGCGAATGGAAATCGGTGCAGTTGCCGGCGCGGATGTCACAGGCGCGCTCCGTGTCGCCCTTCCCCCAGCCGGGGATCGTCTTGTCGTACTTCATCGTGGTGATGAGGTGGTCGTAGATCGCGCGGGCCTCGCCGATCGGATCGCTCTTCCCCGCCGTCACCTCGTCCGCCAGCTTGCGCACGCGCGGCGAGAGCGTCACCAGCTTGTCCGCACGAAGTGCACGATTCAACTCGCGCTTCGTCGCGTTGCGCTCGGCGATGGAGCTCATCGTCTCCTCGCGCCGCTCCGCCTTGAAATGGACGCGCACGACGAAATCGCCGGCCGGCGGATGCTCGATCACGGCGAAGGCGTAATCGTTGCCGAACTCGGTCTCGTGTTTCGTGGCGAACTTCACCGGTGCGTCGATGGTGATGTCGCTGATGCGCTGCGGGCCGCGCGAGGCGGGCAGCGGAATCCAGACGTTCAGCTTCTCGATGCCGGCCGGAACGTTGGCGATCGTCGCGGTGTACGTCGCCTCGACGTGCCGCGATTCGGTGGCGAACGCGCTGACGGAGAGGAGGAGCAGCAGGCAAAGCTTTCTCATGTGACGAAGCGTAACGCGTCCGATGCTAGGATCGTTTCCACGTGTCGAATTTCGATCTGGTCCTCAAGCTCTTCCTGCAGCTGACGGTGATCCTCGCCGCGTGCCGGGTCGTAGGCTGGCTCGGCCGTTTCGCCGGCCAGACGCAGGTCGTCAGCGAGATGATCGCCGGAGTCCTCCTCGGTCCCTCGCTCCTCGGCGCGCTCGCCCCGACCATGCACCAGTGGCTCTTCCCGAAAGCGAGCATGCCGATCCTCTACGCGATCAGCCAGATCGGACTCGTGCTCTACATGTTCATGGTCGGCCTGGAGTTCGACACGAACCTGATCCGCGGACGCCTGCGCAGCGCCGGGATGATCTCCGCCTCCGGCATCCTCGTCCCGTTCGCCCTCGGCGCCGCGCTCGCGTTCAGCCTGAATCGCGACGCGGGCCTCTTCACCGCGCGCATCTCGCCGATGATGGCGGCGCTCTACATGGGGGCGGCGATGTCGATCACCGCGTTCCCGATGCTGGCGCGCATCCTCTACGAGCGCGGCATCTCGAAGACGCGCATCGGCACGCTGTCGCTCGCCGCCGGTTCGCTCGACGACGCGATGGCGTGGTGCCTCCTCGCGTTCATCCTCGCGGCGGTGAAGTCGGATGCATCGATCGCCATGGCCGCGATCTTCGGCGGCGCGGTGTACGTGCTGGCGATGATCTACCTCGTCAAGCCGCTGCTCCGCTGGTTCGCGGAGAGGGAGCTCGACGTCACGACCACCACCGTGATGCTGATGGTCGTGATGCTCTGCGCGTGGAGCACCGACGCGATCGGCATCTACGCGGTCTTCGGCGCGTTCATCTGCGGCACCTGCATGCCGCGCGGCCGTTTCGCCGAGGCGGTGCAGGAGAAGTTCGGACTGATCACGGAGGCGCTGCTCGTGCCGGTGTTCTTCGTTTATTCGGGATTGAACACGCAGATCGGGCTGGTCAACTCGGCGCCGTTGCTGATGCTCGCCGCGCTCGTCATCCTGCTGGCCATCATCGGCAAAGGCCTCGCGTGCGCGCTCGCCGCGCGCGCCAGCGGCGAGCCGTGGCGCGAGTCGTGGACCATCGGCGCGCTGATGAACGCGCGCGGCCTGATGGAGCTGATCATCCTCAACATCGGCCTGGAGAAAGGGCTGATCACGTCGACGCTCTTCACCATCATGGTGCTGATGGCGATCGTCACGACGGTGATGGCGTCGCCGCTGTTCTACTGGATCTACGGCCGGCAGATGAACGCCGTCAACGCTTCCCTGGCCGGCGCCGCGCCGGCGCATCCTCGTACGTGAACGCGGCGAGCGCCGTGATCGTCTGATTGCCCATCGTGATGGCCACGTCGACCGTGCCGTTGGCGTGCGCCGGCGTCTTCACCGTCAGCGTCGCCGCGTCGGTCACGTGCAGTTCCGTGCCCGCGATGCCGCCGAACTTCACCGTCGCGCCTGCGAGCGCGGAGGTGAAGCCGCTGCCGCTGATCGAGACGAGCGTGCCGCCCGCGCTCGGGCCGCTGGCCGGACTGACGATCGAGATCGAGAGCGGCGCGCTGGTGTACTGGAACGCCTGCGTCTTCGTGGCCGACTGGCTGTCGGGATTCGTGACCGTGACGTCGACCGGCACACCCTGCTCTTCGCTCGCGGGGGCCGGCGGCGTGATGGCGATGATCGTGCCGCTGCTCGTGACATTCACGCTCTGCGCCGCACGCGCGCCGAACGTGACGGCCGCGCCGCTCTGGAAATTCGCGCCGCTGATCGTGACGACCGTGCCGCCGTTGCTCGGTCCCGTCGACGGCGAGAGGCTCGCGATCGACGGCGCCGGCACGACGTACGTGAAGCCGTTCGCGGTGACGCTCTGGTTGTCGGGATTCGTGACCGTGATCGTCGCCGCGCCGGCCGCCTGCGCCGGAGCGGTCGCGATGATCGAGGTCGGGCTCTGCACGTTGACGCTCGACGCGGAGACGGAGCCGAACTTCACCGTCGCACCGCTCTGGAAATTCGTTCCGGTGATCGTGACCGCCGTACCGCCCGCGGTGGTGCCGGTGGTCGGCTGGAAGCCGCTGATCGTCGGCGCGGGGAGCGTTGCGGTCTGGACGACGAAGTTCCCCTCCATCTGGCTGTGGCCGACGCCGCACGCCGGCTGATCGCAGAGGAAGATGAACGTCCCGGCCTGATCGGCGAGGAACGACGTCGTCGCGGTCTTCCCTTTGTCGAGCACGAGCGCGTGCAGGACGTAGCGCTCCATCAGCAGGCCGTGGCGCACGTCGGACGACGTCGCGTTGATGACCACCGTGTCGCCCACGTTCGCCTGGAACGGCAACGGGCTGATCGTGTAAGCGAACTGCCGCGCGGTGATGGTGAAGGTGCGCGTCACGCCGGTCGGCGCCACGTCGTTCGGCACCGGCGTCTCGAGCGAGATCGACATGTGGTGATGCGCATGCGCGTCCTGAGCGATGGCGAACGGGGCGAGGAGAAGTGCAGCGACGGCGAGGACCACCGGGAGCGAGCGCATGCCGAGCATCATAAGAAACCGACGGGCCAGACCCCGTTCCGGTTTACAAAACTTTCAGACTCGCAGAATGATGTTCTTCCGGTAGAGCAGCCAGAGCACGCCGAGCCAGAGCGCCACGAAGCAGAGTCCCCACAGCAGCGACGCGAATTTCTCGGGGAAGAACGGCTCGAAGAACAGCGCGAACGTCGCCTGATGCAGTGACGTCTTCTCGCCGGTCCAGTTGACCTTGATCAGCGAGTCGATCGTCCGCGCCATCAGTCCCGAGCCGACGAACGCGACGAGCGGATTGGTGCCGTAGACCACGAACGGCTTCGCCCACCGCACGCCGAGGTAGTCGATCAACCACATGCAGGCAGCGAGGACGATCGAGGCGAAGCCGGCGGTGAAGACGACGTACGAGCTGGTCCAGAGATTCTTATTGATCGGGAAGAGCCAGCCCCACAGCGATCCGGCGAGCAGCGCGATCGAGCCGGCGCCGAAGAGCCCGGCGATGCGATCGACCAGCGGCCGCTCCTTGCGCGAGATCCACTCCCCCGCCAAGACGCCGAAGAGGGCAGTCGCGATCGCCGGAAGGGTGGAGAGCGGCCCTTCCGGATCCCATGTTTTTGTGCTCGACCAGATGTGATTCGTCCCCAGCACCGCCCGGTCCACCGCCGCCGCCACAGTCGCCTCGGGGGGCTCGAGCGGACCGAGCAGCATGACCGCCCAGTAGCCGACGAGGATCGCGGCGATGACGACGATCTTCTGCCGCGTCGTGGTCTTCCGCGCGATCAGCGCCGAGATCGCGTAGACGATGCCGATCCGCTGCAGTACGCCCATGAAACGCAGATGCGCGAAGCGATAGACGACGCGCTGGAGAAACGTCGGATCGGCGTTGCCGGCGATCTTTCCCCACCAGAAAAACGGATACGCGTTCAGCAGCAGGCCGAACAGGACGATCAGCGCGCCGCGCCGCAGGATCGCCTTCGGCTCCTTGCGCGCGAGGTACGTCGTGATGCCGACGATGAAGAGGAAGAACGGAAAAACCAGATCGGTCGGCGTCCAGCCGTGCCACTCGGCGTGCTCCAGCGGCGCGTAAATCTGGCTCCAGCTGCCGGGATCGTTGACCAGCAGCATGCCGGCAATGGTGAGGCCGCGGAAGGCGTCGAGGGAGACGAGGCGCTCGCGGGGTGACGCGGTAGTGGGGTTGCGCGGTGGCGCGGTGGCGCTCATCTCGTGACCTCGGCCGCAGTGCGGCGGCCATGCCGCCGCTGCAGTTCGTCGACCGCGGCCATGCCGCGGTTGCGACGGCATGGCCGTCGCGGTGAAGAATCAGCGGCGGCGTGGCCTCCGCACTCCCGCGAAACCGCGTAACCGCGCAACCTCATCCTCTCAACTTCCGATACGCAGTCAGATGCCGCAGCGCTCCCGGCTTGTCGCCTTTCCGCTCGAGGATCCCGGCGAGGTTGTAGTGCGCATCCGCGTTCGACGGATCGAGCGCGACGGCGCGGCGATAGGCCTCGGCTGCTTCCTGCAAACGTCCGAGGTCCTCCAGCGCGACGCCGAGGTTGAACCAGGCGACGTCGTGGTCGGGATCGGATTGCAATGCGGCGCGGTACTGCGCCTCGGCGGCAGCCGGAGCGCGGTCCTCGTGCAGGAGGCGGCCGAGGTTCACGCGCGCGTCGGCATGCTCGGGATCGAGCTCGATGGCGCGCTCGTAGGCCGCGCGTGCACGTTCGGGATCGGTCATCTCCAGCTCACAGCCGAGGTCGTAGAGATCGTCGGCGTCGCGATGTGAGACCGGGACGCGGACCGGCGTATCGACCGGCAATTCGGACGCGGAGAAATCGAAGAGCGCCTGGCCTGATTCGGGATTCCAGACCGCGTCGCCGTCGCTGACCACGACGCGCTCGCCGTCCGCCGCGATCCGGATGCCGGTCAGCGAACGTCCCGGCGGCAGCTGCTCGCGCAGAAGCTCCAGCACGCGCTGCACTTTGCGCTGCGGAATGCGGGCGGCGGAGAGCTCGCCGGCGGTGCGGAGAATGATCAGGTCGCGGAACCCGAATCGCAGCTCGCCGCGGTCGCCGCGCTCGGGCGTGAGGAAGCCTTTGTTCGCGTACGACCGGATCTGCGCCGGCGTCAGGCCAAGCATCGCCGACACCTCGCGGACGGAGTAGGACATGCCGCCGCTATTGTAGTTCGGCTATCGCGCTTTGCTCTTTGCTGCCGCGGCCTTGCGCGCCGCCGGTTTCGCCGGCTTGCGTTTCTGCTCGGCGCGGATCGGCAGTTTCCCCGCCGGCTTCGTGGACGACGTGCGCGTCGAGGCCGCCGGCCGCGAGCCGCCGAGGCTGGCGCGAAGGGCTTCCATCAGGTCGATGACCTGCGCGCGCGGCTCCTGCGTGTCGAGCGAGGTGATCTCCTCGCCGTCGATCTTGCGCTGGATCATCGCGCGCGTTTTTTCGGTCTGCTCGTCGCGGTAGTTCTCCGGATGGAACTCCTCGCTCGCGCCCATCTCGGCGAGCTGCACGGCCATCTTCAGCTCGGTGTCTTTGACGATCGTGTCGCCGAGCTCGATCTCGTCGATCGAGCGGATCTCGTTCGGGTAGTAGAGCTGCTGAAGCACGAGGCCGTTGCCGAGCGGGCGGAGGATCGTCAGGTACTGCTTGCCGCGCGCGGCGTACTTCGCGAGGGCCCAGCGTCCCGTCTCCTGCAGCGCCTTCGACAGCAGCGAGTAAGCGCGGTCGCCGCCTTTGTCGGGGCCGAGGTAGTAGGCCTTGGAGAAGTAGATCGGATCGATCTCCGTCGACGGGATGAACTCCGTGATGTCGATCGTCTGCGTCGACTTTTCCTCGAGCATCTTCAGCTCGTCCTCGGAAAACAGGACGTACTGGCCGCGAGCGAACTCGTATCCTTTGACGACTTCGGTGCGGTCGATGGTCCGTTCGTCCTTCGGACAGAAGAGCTGCTGCTGGATGCGGCTGCCGCAGTCCTTGTGCAGCATGTTGAAGCTGATCTTTTCCGACGACTCAGCCGCCGAGAAGAGCTTCACCGGGATGGAGACGAGGCCGAACGCGATCTGGGCGGTTGCAATGGCTCTGGGCATGATGGAACCTCAAAAACAGTCACTCACACACGGTTGTTCCGAAACGGGCCAGTGCCCAAGGGAGTGTGCAATCCTAACATGACCTCGCCGAACTACGAACGGATCTACGCCATCGTCCGCCGCATCCCCCGCGGCCGGGTGGCGACCTACGGACAAGTGGCCGAGCTCGCCGGACTGGAGGGCCACGCCCGCCAGGTCGGCTACGCCATGCACGCGCTCCCGGCGAAGAACAACGTGCCATGGCATCGCGTGATCAACGCCAACGGCGAGGTCTCGCCGCGCACCAGCGGCTACTCGCATGAGCTGCAACGAATGCTGCTCGAGGCGGAGGGGGTGGAGTTCGATCTGAAGGGACGCTGCGACCTGAAGAAGCATCGCTGGAAGCCGAGGATGTAAGTCTAGACTGACACCAAATTTGTCTAGACATAAGGCCGGAGATAACTTACAACTCCGCGCGTCCAACGGCCCCCATGTCCCTGTCCCTGTCCCCGGGTATTCCGCAAGCCCGTCCCCCTCCTCCTTCGCGAGCCCCCTCCGCACAACGCTCTCTCTCTCCCACGTGTACCCCGGGTGTTCGATTCCAAGGAGGAATCCCTTGTTCCGTAAATTTCTCAGCAGTGCGATGTTGATCGGTGTCGTCGCAGCATGCTCCACGAACCCGAGCCGTCACGCGTCGACGACCGCGACGCCGCAGGTCTTCCAGTCCGAAGAAAACGAAGGACAGCTCGAGCGTCCGACGCCGCTCACCGCGCGCCAGCGTCGCGAGGTCGAGCGCCGCTTCCGCCTCGCGGCGCAGGAAACGGCCCAGACGTCTTACGCGGTCAGCAGCGACTCCGATCAGGACACCGAACCGGCCGTCACCACGCAGAACATCAACAGCGCCGACCGCACCACCGTGGCGTTCATCAAGATCACCAATCCGGTCTCACCGTTCCGGGCGCGGATCTACACGACCAGCACGACGAACCTGACCAGCTTCCCGACCCCGACGGCGCTGAGCATTCCGGCGTCGGGCCTCAGCGGCGTGACCTACACGAACACCGCCGATCCGACGCTCGCCTACGACCTCCTCGGTCTGAACACGCCGGCCTACCAGATGTACTGCGCCGGCCTCGCGTACAACATGGATTCGTACGGCAATCACCCGAACGGCGGCGTCGCGGTCTGGCGTTCGAGCGACGGCGGCTCGACCTGGAGCGGATCGACGATCGTGGCCGAGACCTCGGGCACGCACGTCTATGACAAGCCGGTGGTCGCGGTCTCCTGGAACAACGTCTCGTTCGATGGCCATGGGCCGCTCGGCGGACATGTGTACGTGGCGTGGGTCGACGTCGACACCAGCAGCCTCACCGGCAACCACATCTACTTCAGCCGCAGCACGGACGGCGGCGTGACGTGGAGCTCTCCACTGACGATCGCCACCGGATTCGTGCACACGCCGCAGATCGTGGTGCCGTCCAACACCGGCCGCGTCTTCGTCCTCTACGCGCGTTACAACACGACGAACAGCCGCACGAACAGCATCGAGGCGTACCGCTCGCTGGACGACGGCTCGACGTTCTCGTCGATCGCGACCCTCAGCAGCACGAACCTGCTCGGACCGACGCTGGCCGGAACGAACTGTTCGACGAGCGGCGACTGCCTCAACGGCGTGCACGCGCGCTCGGTCTTCCAGGCGCGCTACAACCCGGGAGTCGGACTGCAACTCGTGTGGCACGGCGCCGATCCGAACAACTCCTCGCAGTCGGACATCTACTACGCGTACTACAACGGCAGCTGGACGTCGATGAACCTGACGCCTTCCGCGACGAACGACCAGTTCAATCCCGCGTTCGATTACGACAACAGCAACAACGCGGTGATCACCTGGCTCGACCGCCGGAACGACACGAACAATCTCAATTACCAGCCCTACTTCATGAAGATCAACACGAGCGGTACGGTGCTGCAGTCGGCGGGCGCGCTCTCGTCCGCGGCGTCGGACCCGTCGCAGTACACGCTGAGCCCGAGCGTCGGCGAGTACATCGACTCGTGGTTCTGGAATGGACAGTGGGTCTCGGCCTGGCCGCATGTGACCGGCGCCGGAGCGGGTGACATCAACGTCACGCGCATCACCGTGCCGTAAGCGATAAAGAACGTTGCCGGTTGCCGGTTGCCAGTTTCCCGGCAACCGGCAACCAGCAACCGGCAACTGGTAACTACTTCGGCGGCGCCGGCACGACCACCTTCGCCGGCGGATGCGCGGCAAGCTCCTTCATCAACACCTCCACCCCCTTCTCCAGCGACGGGTCATGTCCGGCTGCGATGGCCTCGGGGCGGTCGATGACTTCGATGTCGGGCGAGACGCCCTCCCCTTCCACCGCCCACATCCCCTTCGTGTCGAGGAAGCGGAAGGTCGGCACAGTCACGGAGCCGCCGTCCATCAGGTCGGGGCTGCCGGAGAGGCCGATCAGGCCGCCCCAGGTGCGCGTGCCGATGATCGTGCCGAGCTTTCGTTCGCGGAAGTAGTACGGCAGCGCGTCGCCGCCGGAGCCGGCGTAGTAATTCGTCAGCATCACCTTCGGCCCCTCATGCGCGTACGCGGGGGTCATCGCCGGCTCGAGGTTGCGGCGGATCCAGTAGTTGAGCAGCGGCCGGTCGAGCAGCTCGATCATGCGGTCGGGGATGAAGCCGCCGCCGTTGTAGCGGTCGTCGATGATCAGCGCGTCCTTCCCCACCTGCGGATAGAAATACTTGAAGAGCTCCCGATTGCCTTCCACCGCGGTGTTCGGCAGGTGGATGTAGCCGATGCGGCCGCCCGACGCCTTGTCGACGTACGCGCGACGCGACTGCACCCAGTCGAGATAACGCACGTTCGTCTCGTTCGTGATCGGCCGCACCTTCTCGTCGTGCGAGCCCGGTCCCGCCGCATTCGACGCCAGCGACAGCGTCACCACGTGATCCGCCTTGTCCTCGAGCAGGCGATAGAAATTGTCGACCCCTTTCGTCGGGATGCCGTCGACCGCGACGATGTACTCCCCTTCGTGCGCCTTCACGCCGGGCTCGGTCAGCGGCGAGCGGAAGGCGTTCTGCCAGTTCTCGCCGGGGAAGATGTGCGCGATGCGGAACACGCCGTCGGCGGGGACGATCTCCGCGCCGAGGAGGCCGTTGTTGACGCGCTTCACGGGGTCGGTGTCGGGGGCTTCCTGCACGTACGTGTGGCCGCTGCCGACTTCGCCCGCCACCTCGGCGAGGATGTAATCGAGGTCGGTGCGATGCGCGACGAACGGCACGAGCTGCCCGTACTGCTGGCGGATCGCGTTCCAGTCGCGGCCGTGCATGTTCGGGTCGTAGAACCAGTCGCGGAGGATGCGCCAGGCGTCGGTGAACTCCTGCGTCCACTCCGCGCGCGGATCGATTTTCATGTCGAGGTGGTCGAGCACCAGCGCGCTGTCGCCGACCTTCTGTCCCGGCTTCACGCTCACGATCGCGTACGTCTCGCCGCTGCGGATCAGCACCTTCTCGCGGTTCGCGGAGAGGTCGTAGCCGCGCACGTTGCCGTCGACGATCGTCTCTTCCTTGCGGTCATCGAGGTTGTAGAGATTCAGCGATGACTTCGGCCCGGTGCCGCTGACGTAGAGGATGCCGGTCGGCACCGCGGCGAGTGAGCGGTAGTTGCCCGACGCGCCGGGGATCGCGCGGACGCGCGACTCGAAGCCGGCCACGTCGATCTTCACGTTGAGCGGCTCGCTCTTTTTCTTCGGCTCGTCTTTCTTTTCGTCCGCTTTCTTTTCGTCAGCGGCCGGCGGCGGAGGCGTCGTCGCCTTCTCCTCGTCGCTCTGCGGCAGGAAGAGCGCCGGCCCGTCGGCCGCGAGCACGCCGACGTAGACGCGCGTCGGATCGGTGTAGACGTAGTTGAACTCGAACGCGCTGAACGTCAGGTTGAAGTCGCGGTTCGAGATGAAATAGAGGTAGCGGCCCTTCGGATCGAAGACCGGCTCGTTGTCGTCGGTCATGCCGCTGGTGAGGCGCGACGTCTTGCCGTCGGGCACCGAGTAGAGCCAGATCTCGTTGAAGCTCGCACGGTTGGCTTTCGTGTAGGCGACCCATTTGCTGTCGGGCGACCACGAATAGAAGTTGATGTCGTCGAACGCGCCCTTGTCGACGTCGGTGATCTTCCCGCTCGCGACGTCGATCACGTGCAGCGTGTGCTCCTTGTCGGCGTACGCGATCAGCTTCGAGTCGGGCGACCAGAGCGGCGTGAGGTTCCACGCCTTGCTGTTCGTCGTCAGCTGCCGCTCCGTTCCCGTGCCGTCGGCGTTGCGGACGTAGAGCTCGTACTCTTCGCCGTTGCGATCGCTGAGGTACGCGATCGATTTGCCGTCGGGCGACCAGGCGGCGTCGCGCTCGCGGATGCCGGGCGTCTGCGAGAGATTGCGGATCTCGCCGTTCTTCGCCGGGACGGAAAAGACGTCGCCGCGCGCGACGAGCAGCGCACGCGCGCCGGTCGGCGAGACGACGAAGTTCTCGATGTTCCCCTTGACGTTCTTGAAGTACGGCAGCGCGCCGCGGAAATCGCCGACGACATGGATCGGGATCCGTTCTTCCTTGCCGTTCGCGTAGCGCCAGAGATAGCCGCCGCATTCGTAGACGACCTGCGACTGATCGGAGCTCGGCCAGAGGACGTCGTAGTCGTTGTGGTTCGTCACCTTGCGCGTCTGCTTCGACTGCGGGTCGTACGCGTAGAGGTTCAGGCGATTGCCGTCGCGGTCGGAGGTGAAGTAGATCGTGTCGCCGGCCCACACCGGCTGGTTGTCGGTCAGCGGCTCGTGCGTGATCTGCTCGGAGGTGTTGTGCACGAGGTCGTAGATCCAGACGTCCTGCGCCTGGCCGCCGCGATAGCGTTTCCAGCTGGCGAACTCGCGCGAGACCGGCGTGAAGACGAGCTTCGTGCCGTCGGGCGAATATGCCGCGCCGCCGCTCTCCGGCACCGCGAGCGGCTGCTCCATCCCGCCGGCGGCCGGCACGAGGTACGGCTGCGTCAGGCGATTGCTCTGCGGCCGGCGATGCGCGAGGAAGAGGATGTTTTTGCCGTCCGGCGTCCAGTCGACGACGCGGTTGTCGACACCGCCGCGCGGCGGCAGCGCGCCGACGTCGTTGTAGAACGTCAGCTGCTTCGGCGTGCCGCCGTCGACGCTGATGACGAACACCTGCCGCGTCCCGCTGTACTCGCCGCTGAAGGCGATCCATCGGCCGTCGGGCGAGAACTTCGGAAAGAGCTCGATGCCGTCGTCGGAGGTCAGGCGACGCGCCTCGCCGCCGCTCGTCGACGCGAGCCAGAGATCGCCGGCGTAAACGAAGACGACCTGGTTGCCGTGGATGTCGGGCTGGCGGAGAAGGCGGGTGAGCGTGTTGTCCTGGGCTGCTGCCGTGAGCGCGAAAAGCGCGAGCGCGAGGATGCGTTTCATGGATGTGCGTGATAGCACATCAGAGCCACCGAACCGTGAAATCGATCAATTTCTGTTTCAACTTTGTATACGGCGGATACATCAGCTGAATCCCGCTGAACGTCAGCGGCTGTTCGAGGACGCCGCGCGCATTCGAGAACGCTTCGAAGCCGAAGCGGCCGTGCGCTTTCCCCATGCCGCTCTGGCCGATCCCGCCGAACGGCAGATTCAGTTGATAGAAGTGGATCAGCGTGTCGTTCATCACCGTGCCGCCGGCGCTGGTCTCGCGCAGCACGCGCTCCTTCACGGCGCGCTCGCGGCTGAAGAGGTAGAGCACGAGCGGCTTCTCGTTCGCCGCGATCCGCTGCAGCGCTTCGCCGAGGTCGCGATAGGTCTGCATCGGGAGGAGAGGTCCGAAGATCTCCTGCTGCATCATGTTCGCCGACTCGGGCACCTGCTCGAGCACCGCGGGCGGGATGTCGCGATCGTTGAACGTGCCGCCCGCGATCACCGCGGCGCCGCCCTGCACCGCCTCGTCGAACAGCGTCTTCATCCGACCGGCGTGGTGCTCGTTCACCAGCCAGCCGCGCGAGCCGTTGCCGCCGACGGCCTCCAGTGCGTTGCGCAGTTTCTCCACGAACGGCGCGCGGATCGATTCGTCGACGAGCAGGTAATCGGGCGCGATGCAGATCTGCCCCGAGTTGAACGCCTTTCCCCACGCGATCTTCTTCGCCGCTTCGTCGAGGTCCGCGCTGCGATCGATGATGGCCGGCGATTTCCCGCCGAGCTCCAGCGTGACCGGCGTCAGGTGCTCCGCCGCCGCCTTCATCACGATTTGCCCGATGCGCGGACTGCCGGTGAAGAAGATGTGGTCCCACTTCTTTTTCAGCAGCGCTTCCGCGACGCTCGCATCACCTTCGACCACCGCCACCTCATCCTCCGGAAACACCTCGGCGAGGATGCGCTTCATGCACGCGGCGGCGTTCGGCGTCATCTCGCTCGGCTTCAGTACCGCGCAATTTCCGGCGGCGACCGCGGAGACGAGCGGCCCGAGCGTCAGGTTGAAGGGGAAGTTCCACGGCGAGATGATCAGCACCACGCCCTTCGGCTCGTACACGATGCGCGAGCGCGAGCCGAGCAACGCGAGCGGCGTGGCCACGCGCCGCGGTTTCATCCAGCGCTTCAGCCGCCGCGCCGCATACCGCGCCTCCTGCACCACCGGCAGAATCTCCGACAGATCGACTTCGGCGGCAGGTTTGCGGTAATCGGCCCAGAGCGCGGCGCGGATGTCATCGCGATGCTGGAGGACGGCGTCGTGGAGGCGACGGATCTTCGCGATGCGCTCGCGCGCGGTGGTCTGCGCCACACGCGCGCGAGCTTTCTGTTGCGATTCGTAGATGTCGTGAATGCGGGCGATTCTACGGCAGATCGACTTCGGCCACGTTCGCCAGGTTGAAGTAGACGAACTGTCCCGTCGTGTGCTCGCGTCCGAGGACGTCGACCTCGTTGCCGAAGCAGCTGTCGGCGAGGTAGACCGTCGACGTCGTGCCATTCTTGAACACGACCTGCATCGACATCACCGGGCCGAGCGTGCAGCACTTCGACTGCGTCTGTGGCGTGGCCGGTCCGATCAGCTTCGCGATCTCGCCGCGGTCGGGATGCGCGGCCGTGCCGTCAGCGAGACAGAAGTTGCCGGTGTTGCTCGAGACGTAGCCGCTGAACGGGACGAGATAGGCGAACTTGAAGCTCTCGACGTCGACCTGCGTGACGGTGCCGGCGGTGTCGCGCACCGACGCGGTCGCGGTCGGCTGCAGCGAAAAGTTGATCGTCGTATCGCCGGTGGCGGGGGTCGTCTTCGTCTGCGCGGTGTAGCCGCTGCGGGCTGCCTGGACGCCGACCGAATATCCGCCCTGCGCCGTGATGGTGTACTTCCCGTCGGCGTCGGTGGCGACTTTGATTTTCGAATTGACGATCGAGATGTCGGCCGAGGCAACCGGCTTGCCGGTCGTCGCGTCGGTGACGACGCCGGTGATCTTCACGTTGAGCGGCGCCGGTGCGGCGTGGCGGCGGGGCGGATCGGCGGCGAAGGCGGAAAACGACAGCATGGCCAGCGCGCTGATCGAGAGAAGGATTCGTTTGCAGTGGGGCACCAATGTCTCCTCGAGGCAATTTATGATGCGACGCGGTGATCGGCCGCGAAGTTCCGGGATCGTACCATTCACGTTTTGTACGGCAGTGAGCAGCTCATCGTTTGGAGGACGCCATGCGCCAGTCGTGTCTGCTACTCGCTGTAGCGTTTGCCCTCGCCGCCTGCACCACCACGACTCCTGCCACAAAACCGCCCAGTCCAACCGCTGTAGACGCAGCGAAATTCGTCGCTGAGGCGGAGTCGAAGCTCGCCGCGCTCAACGTCGAACAGCAGCGCAACGAGTGGGTGCAGGAGAACTTCATCACCTACGACACGCAGATCCTCGCCTCGAACGCGACGGCGAAGCAGGTCACGGCCAGCGTCGAGCTCGCAAAGCAGGCGGCGAAGTTCGACGTCCTCACCGACCTTCCGTACGACATCCGGCGCAAGCTCGACCTCATCAAACTTTCGGTGACGAACACCGGCTTGAGCGCCGCGGCGCCGAGTGATCCGGCCAAAACGGCCGAAGTGACGCGCATCGCGTCGTCGCTGACCGCCACGTACGGCTCCGGCAAGTACTGCCCGAAGACCACGGAGTGCCTCTCGATCGAGGACATCGCAGCGGTGATGGAGACGAGCCGCGACCCGGGACGGCTGCTCGAGGTGTGGCACGGCTGGCACGACGTCTCGAAGCCGATGCGTACCGATTACGCGCGCTTCGTCGAGCTGATGAACGAAGGCGCGCACGAGCTCGGATACGCCGACACCGGCGCCATGTGGCGCGCAAAGTACGACATGCCGCCCGACGCGTTCGCGGCGGAAGTCGACCGCCTGTGGAATCAGGTGAAGCCGCTGTACGACTCGCTGCACTGCTACGTGCGGTGGAACTTGACGAAGACCTATGGTCCCGAGGTAGTGCCGCCCGGCAAGCCGATCCCGGCCGACCTCCTCGGCAACATCTGGGCGCAGGAATGGACGAACGTCTACGACCTCGTCGCGCCGCAAAAAGTCGATCAGGGTTACGACCTGACGAAGGTGCTCGAGTCACGCACCGACGTCGACGCGCGCGGCATGGTGAAGACCGGCGAGCACTTCTTCACTTCGCTCGGCTTCCCGCCGCTGCCGCAGACGTTCTGGGAGCGCTCGCTCTTCATCCAGCCGCGCGACCGCGACGTGGTCTGTCACGCCAGCGCGTGGGACGTCGACGACAACGACGACCTCCGCGTGAAGATGTGCATCCGCAAGACGTCCGATTACTTCACGACGATCCATCACGAGCTCGGCCACAACTTCTATCAGCGCGCTTACAACAGGCAGCCGTTCCTCTACAAGAATTCTGCAAATGATGGATTTCACGAGGCGGTCGGCGACACGATCGCGCTCTCGATCACGCCCGATTACCTCGTCAAGCTCGGCCTCATCGACAAGGTGCCGCCGCCGTCCGCCGACATCCCGCTGCTGCTCCGCCGCGCGCTCGACAAGGTCGCGTTCCTCCCCTTCGGCATCGTCATCGACAGCTGGCGCTGGGGCGTCTTCTCCGGCCAGATCAAGCCGGCCGACTACAACAAAGCGTGGTGGGCGCTGCGCCTGAAGTACCAGGGCATCGCCCCGCCCGAACCGCGCGGCGAGGAGTACTTCGATCCCGGCGCGAAGTACCACGTGGCGGCGAACGTCTCGTACACCCGCTACTTCCTCGCCGACATCCTCCAGTTCCAGTTCCACCGCGCGCTCTGCCACGCCGCCGGCAACACCGAGCCGCTCAACCGCTGCTCGATCTACGACAACAAGGCCGCCGGCGACCGCCTCAACACGATGCTCTCCATGGGCCAGAGCCGCCCCTGGCCCGAAGCGCTGGAAGCGATCAGCGGACAACAGCAGATGGATGCGACCGCGATCATCGATTACTTCGCGCCGCTGAAATCGTGGCTGGATGAGGCGAATCGGGGGAAGACGTGTGGCTGGTAGCGCGATCGTGCTGGGTGCTGAGTGCTGGGTGCTGAACGACTCAGCACTCAGGACTCAGTCCTCAGCACTCGTTTCGTGACCCCCGCCACAGAATTTCCTCAATTTCGCCCTTAACTTGACGCGACAGAACGAAATCATCGTCTCATCCGTAATTGAGGTGGGACACACACATGTTCGCGATCAATATCGAAACCGATCTCGCCCCCGATGAGGTTCGCAGCAGGCTGGCGCGCGTGGTGGGGCCGCGCGTGCGCAACTCGTCGGCCACGGCCAGCTTCCGCCCGCTCGTCGGCCGCGTCGACGCCGGCTCGTTCCGCATCCGCCGCCGCACGGCGCGGCGCGCGATGTGGCAGTCGAAGATCTCCGGACGCTACGGCGCGGCGGAGCATGGCACGCGGATCGAGCTCGACGTCCCGGCGGCGACGCCGCTGATCGTGATCATCGCGCTGGCGGCCCTGGCCATCGTCGACGGCGACGCGGCGATCCTCGGGTTGCTCGCGGTCGTCGCGGTCATCGCGGTGGCGGCCGTTGCCTACGATGCGGGACGCGCGGTGTCGATCGTGCGCAATGCTGTCGACGCGCGCCGGCTTCAGCGCTTCTGGGCCGCGTCCCACTCCGAGCGCAGGATCGCGTAGTAGACGACGTCGAGATACTCGTCCCACTTCTTGATGTACTGCCGCAGGCGTCCCTCGTACTGCATCCCCGCCTTCTGCATCACGCGCCCCGAGCTCGGGTTGCGGTCGAAGTGTCCGGCGTCGATGCGATTGAGCCCGCATTCGGCAAACCCGAAGTCGATCAGCGCGCGGGCCGCCTCGGTGGCGTAGCCGCGGTTCCAGAACGGGACGCCGATCCAGTAGCCGATCTCCGCCTTGTCGTGCGGCGGCGTCAGCACCAGGCCGATCGAGCCGGCGACCTCGCCCGTGTCGCGCACGATGATGGCGAGGTTGATCATCTTCCCTTCCTCGAACATCTTTTCGTTCGACGCGATCCACTCCGCCGCCGCTCCTTCGGGATACGGATGCGGGATGGTGAGCGTGTTGAGCGCGACCTCGTACGAGCCGGCGAGCTGCTGCACGGCGGGCGCATCCGCCGGCTCGAAAAGGCGGAGCGTGAGACGCTCGGTATTCAGTACGGGACGATTCACTTAAGGAATTGTAGAAGTTCGCGGAGGCGGAATTCGACCTCTTCGCGAGAATTATCGCTTTCCAGGCCCGAAAGCAGGCTCCGATACGCGTCACCGCGCTCGGTTTGCTCGCGCAGGAGCGAGGTTTCGTCGAGTTTCCGCGCCGCGAGGAGCGCATGCAGCTTGTCGCGGAGCTGCTCGGGTGGACGGGCGATTTCGCGCGCGCGCCTGCGCAACGCCGAGGCGCGGCGGATGCGCGGCGCGATCAGGATCAGCGCGACGATCGCGATCAACACAATCGTCACCCCGAGCGTAGTCGAGGGGCCCGGGCGGAAGGAGGGCGCGCCGCCGCCCGGCCGGGCCCCTCGACTACGCTCGGGATGACGATCGTCATCCGCCGCCGCCGTTACATCCAGCGTCACCGCATTGCAGCGCAGCTCCTGCCTCCCCGCGCCCGGCGAGAACGCGCGCGTCGCCAGCGGCGGCAGCGTGAACCGTCCCGCGCGCGACGGAAAGACGAGCAGCTTCCACTGCCGCGTCATCGTCACCTCGTCCGCGCCGCGGATCACGTTCACCGCCCCCGCCTCCACCTGCGTGCTGCCGTCGAGCGCGCCGGCCCAATGCGGCGGCGGCGCGGTGCGCACGTTGGCGCGGCCGGCCAGCGAGACGTCGATGACCACCGGTCCGCCGTTCGCCTGCCGCGGCTTCGCGCAGTTCAGCGCCAAATCACCGACGATGTCGACCGGCGGACCGGGCGGCACCGGCTTCACGTCGATGGTCAGCGGCGCGTTGTGCCGCGTGACGTCGAAGACGCTCCCCTCGAACATCCCGAACGGCGAGCGGTCGTCGGAGCGGTGCATCACCTCGGCGTGGATCTCCAAAGGCGAGATCGTGAGTGGTCCTGAGTGAAGCGGGAAAAGCGCCAGCCGGAGTATGACCATCTTCTGCAGCGGCACCTGGCCGAACATCACCGTCTCCGGCCGTTCGCCGTGGATGTCGAGCTGCTCGGACCAGAAGTCCTCGCGCCGCGGCACGTTGGCCAGCTCCCACTGCTCCACGCTCGTGCCGTTGTAGAGCGTCCACGTCACGACGATCTCTTCGCCGACGTACGCGCTCGTCCGGTCGGCCTGCGCGATGATGAAGATCGGATCGCGCCGCGTCGCCAGCAGCTCGCGCAGCACCTGCTGCGGATCGTTCGAGCCGGCCGCGAGATCGGGCAGCACCTGCACCGCCACCGGCGCGAGCGTGTCGCGATGGCCATCGCTGCTCTCGACGATGAGCGGCCCGACCAGCGCCGGCCCAGCGGCGAGCGGCCGCGCCTGATATTGATAGACCTTCCGCTGCGTCAGCGTGCCGTTGACCCACGAGATCTGCGACGACATCGACGGCGAGCCGATGATCTTCAGATTCTGCAGCGGAATGCTCGCCGGCTCGACCGACGTGAAGGCGCCGTCGAGCGCGACGGTGATGGTGAGCGTGTCGTCGGTATTGAGCGTGGTGCGGTCGACGATCAGCTCGTTCGCCGACGCGGTGAGCGTGACCAACAACACGAGGAGCGCGCGCTTCACCAGCCGACCCTCGCCGGCTCCGGCCGCACGCGGCGCATGCGCGACAACTCCTCCTGCTCCTGCTGCTGCACCGCGCGCAGGAGCGCATCGGCATCCGTCTGTCCCTTCGGCTGGTTCGCCTGCTTGTCGCCCGGCGCCGGCGCGCGATTGGCCTGCTTCTGCGATTGTTGCTGCTGCTGCGGCGCGCCGTTCGGGTTCTGCTGCTTGCCGTCGCCCGGCTGCTGCTGTTGCTCCTGTTTTCTGCGCAGCGCGATCTCGAGGTTGCGCTTGGCCTGCGCGTCGTTCGGCCGCATCCGCAGCACCTCGGCGTAATCGCGGATGGCCGGATCGAATGCGTTCGATGCGAGCGCGCTGTTGCCGCGATTGAAGAGCGCGTCGGCGCGCAGCTTCGGATCGGCCAGCGCCTTCGCCAGCGTCGTCGATCCCTGCTCGCGATTGCCGTTCGCGATCTGCGCCGTGCCGAGGTTGAACGCCGTGTCGGGCGACTTGCGGATCGAATCGGCCTCGGCGAACGACGCCGTCGCGTCATTGAACTTCCCCTTCGCGTACTGCGACACGCCGCGCGCCGTCGCCGCGTACGAGCTCGTCGCGCGCGTCAGCCGCTGCCACACCTCGGCCCACGTGATGAAGAGCAGCAGCGCGATCATTCCGCACCTCGATTCGCGATCGAGCCGAGCATCAGCACGACGAACGCGAACGCCAGCGGCCACTGGAAGCGGTCGACCGGCACGCGCAGCCGCTTCTGCCGCGCGGATGCGCCGCCGCTCGACGCGAGCGAGTCGAGTGCGTGCTCCGCGAACGGGTTGACGAAGAACTGTCCGCCGGTCGCGCTCGCGACGGACTGCAGCACTTGCGGCTCGGCGGAGGTGTGGACTACCTGCCCGTCGTTGTCGACGAGCGCGCGTCCGTTGCCGGCCGGGATCGTGGCGCCGCCCTGCGTGCCGATGAGGATCGTCGACACCGCGACGCCGCGCGCTTTGAGCTTCGCCAGCGCGTCGCCGAGGCGGCGGCCCTGGTCTTCGCCGTCGCTGATCAGGACGACGTCGGCCTTCTGCGTCGGATCGGCGTCGATCAGCTTCAGCGCGGCGAGCAGCCCCTTGCCGACGTCCGATCCCGGATCGCCGACTTCCCCCGACGCGATCGAATCGACGAGCTCCGCCACCGCCTCGTTGTCATTCGTCAGCGGCGACACGACCTCGGCGTCCGCTTCGAAGATGATCAGGCCGACGCGCCCCGGATGCGCGGCGATGATCCGCTTCGCCACCGCCTTCGCCGCATCCAGCCGCGACGCTCCGACGTCCTCGGCGTCCATGCTGTTCGAGACGTCGAGCAGCACGACGCGATTCGCCTCGCGCGCCTCGATCGTCTGCACCGCGAAGCCGATCTGCGGGCCGGCGAGCGCGACGATCGCCGACGCGAGTCCGAGCGTGATGAGCCACGGCCGCAGCGGCCGCGCCGGATTCGAAACGCCGCGCAACGGCTCCGCGATGAAGCGCCGCGCCAGCCGCTCGCGCGAGCGTTCGCGCGCGACGAGGAAGAGCGTCGCGAACGGGACGGCGGCGAGGAGCCAGAGGTAGAGCGGATCGCGGAACGTCATGCCGCCACCTTCTCCCACACCGTCTCGCCCGCCAGCAGCGCGAGCGCGAGCAGCATCAGCGCGTACCGCAGCGGCCGCACGTACAACTCGTCCACCTTCTCGTTGCGCGGCGCGTTGAGGCGCGTCTTTTCGAGCTGGTCGATGCGATGGAGGATGTCGCTCATCGAGCGCGCGTCGGTGGCGCGGAAATACGCGCCGCCGGTGCGGCGGGCGATCTCGGAGAGCGACTCCTCGTCGAGATCGGCGCGCACGAGCTGGTACGTCGTCTCGATCTCGCCGGTGAACGCGTTCTGCCGCTTGATCGGCATCGGTACGGCGCCGCGGCTGCCGACGCCGATCGTGTAGATGCGGATACCGTAATGCTGCGCGAGCGACGCCGCGGTCAGCGGATCGATCGAGCCGGCGTTGTTCACGCCGTCGGTCACGAGGATGATCACGCGGCTGCGCGCCTTCGACGTGCGCAACCGATTCACGCTCGTGGCGATGGCGTGGCCGATCGCCGTGCCGTCGCCGTTCTCGCCGACCTGCGCCTTGTTGAGGATGGCCTGCGCCACGTCGCGGTCGAACGTGATCGGCACGCGCGTCGCGGCGCGGACGCCGAACGTCACGATGCCGATGCGGTCGTCCTGCCGCCGCGTGATGAAGTCGCCGATCAGCTCCTTCGCCACGCCGAAGCGGTTGCGCGGACGGAAGTCCTCCGCGGCCATGCTCCCCGAGGCATCGAGCGCGATCACGATGTCGATGCCGAAGCGGTCGTTCGCCGCCATCCGCACCACGCGCTGCGGCCGCGCCAGCGCGTAGATCAGCATCAGCATCCCCGCGCACTCGAGAAAAAACGGGATCCACGCCAGCCGCGCGCGGAACGAGGTCTTCGGACTGATCAGCGAGAAGGTGGAGAAGCCGAAGTCGCCGAAGCCGCCGCTGCGATCGCGCCAGAGGAGGATGAGGCGCGCGAGGACGAGGAGGAGCAGCGCGAGGAACAGCGGCGAAGCGATCCGCGTCATCGAGCACCCCCTTCTCCCCCGCGCACGGGGGAGAAGGTGCCGCAGGCGGATGAGGGGGCGGTCCGGCGCACGTGGCACGGCCCCTCACCCGCCTTCGGCACCCTCTCCCCGCAAGCGGGGCGAGGGGCGTGGGAGCGCGGGGTCACGCGGCCACCTCGTCCCGCTCCGGCACCGGCACCACGATCAATTCCAGCGCCTTCGCCGACGCCGCGTCGAAATCCGCAGGCTGCGGACCCCACGGCGAGAACTTCTCGAGATCGCCCTGTTGCAGGATCGGACACAGCGACTCGGCGAGCTCGCCGCTGCGCGCGAGCAGCTCGGCGGTCGTCAGCTCGATGCCGAGGCCGGGATAGGCGGACGCGATGTAGGCGCGCGTCGCGTCGGCGAGCGCGGCCCAGCGTCGCGGCGCGCGTGCGGCGTCGCGCACTGCATTGCGAAAGCGCACGTCCGACGGGACGACCGGCTCGATCACCGCCTGTTTGAACCGATGCCGCCAGACGAAGAACCACGTCACCGCGGCGCACAGCGCGGCGATTGCGATGGCGATCCACGGCGCGCGCGACGGCGGCAATTCATGCGGCGGCCGCAGCGGCGCCGGCTTCATCGCATCGTCCGGCGCGAGCACCGACTTGATCGGGATCACCACGTCGGCCGCGGTCGAATGCACCGTGATCGTGTTCGGCGCGAACGTCCGCACCACGACGCTCGTCGCCGTGTGCGACACGATCTCGTAATCCGGCGACGGCTTCACCGTCACCGGCTCCGCGTACTCGATCGTGATCGGATCGCCGACCGTCGGCTCGGGCGGGCGGTAGGTCACGGTGGCGAGCAGAAAGAAGAACGCGATCATCGGGTCCGCTCGCGGAAAAAGCGCAGCAGTTGCCGGTCGTACGGCATCGCGGTGTTGACCGCCAGCCAGTCGATGCCGGTGCTGCGAAAGCGGCGCTCGAGCTGCTGATGGCGCTGCGATGCGCGGCGCGCCACGTCCGCCTGCGCGAAGTCGACGAGCCGCTCCTCCCCCGTCTCGACGTCCCGCAAACGCGCCAGGCCGTGCTTCGGGAAACGCTCTTCGCGCGGATCGAACAGCGAGATCGCCACGACGTCGTGGCGGCGCGCGAGGCGGCGCATCGGACGCTCGAAATTGAGGTCGAGAAAATCGGAGAGGACGAGCAGCACCGCGCGATGCACGTTCACCCGGTCGAGGAACATCGCGGCGTGCTCGATGTCCGCGTTGCCTTCGCAGCCGCGCATCGCCGCGTCGACGACCTGGCGGACGAGCACCTGCGCGTGCGCATGTCCGCGGCGCGGCGGGATGAACGTCCGGACGCTGTCGGAGAAAAGCAGCAGTCCGACGCGATCGGCGTTCTGCACCGACGAAAACGCGAAGACCGCGGCCAGCTCCGCGGCGATGTCGGCCTTGCGCCAGTCGACCGAGCCGAAGCCCATCGAGCCGGAGACGTCGACCGCGATGATGATCGTCAGGTCGCGCTCTTCGACGAACTCCTTGACGTACGGCGAGTCATGGCGCGCCGTGACGTTCCAATCGATCGTCCGGATGTCGTCGCCCGGCTGGTACTCACGCACCTGCGAGAACTCGATGCCGCGGCCGTGAAACGCCGAGTGGTAATCGCCCGCGAAGCCGGCGCGGATGAGGCGGGCCGAGGCGATCTCGAGATCGCGCACGCGGCGCGGCACGGGGCGGCGGAATTCGGGCTCTTTGCGGCGGAAGATGCTCAAGGTACCGGCACTGCTCCGAGAATCTGATCGATGATGCGGTCCGGCGTCATCTGCTCCGCCGCGGCTTCGTAGCTGAGCACGAGGCGGTGGCGCAGCACATCATGAGCCACGGCCTTCACGTCTTCCGGAACGACGTATGCCCGTCCCTGGATGAATGCGTGCGCCTTCGCCACGTGCGCCAGCGCGAGCGTCGCGCGCGGCGACGCGCCGAACGAGATGTGCGGCACGAGCGACGGCAGCCGGAAATCGAGCGGACGCCGCGTCGCCGTCACCAGCTGCACCACGTAGCGACCGATCTTCTCGTCGACGTGTACGTGCGCGGCGAGCGTCGCCACGTTGTGGATCTCGTCGAGCGTCAGCACGCGCCGCACCGCGACCTGTTCTGCGGTCGGATCGAGATACAGCCCGAGCATCTTCAGCTCTTCGTCCGCGCTCGGATAATCGACCTTCAGCTTCATCACGAAGCGATCGACCTGCGCCTCGGGGAGCGCGTACGTTCCCTCATGCTCGATCGGGTTCTGCGTCGCGATCACCAGGAACGGATCGGGCAGCTTGTACGAAGAATCGCCGATCGTCACCTGCCGTTCCTGCATCGCCTCCAGCAGCGCGCTCTGTACTTTCGCCGGCGCGCGGTTGATCTCGTCGGCCAGCACCAGGTTCGCGAAGATCGGGCCGAAGCGCGCGTTGAACGTGCGGGCGCCGGGATCGAAGATCAGCGTGCCGGTGATGTCGGCGGGAAGGAGGTCGGGCGTGAACTGGATCCGCTTGAACGACGCGTCGATGGTCGCGGCCAGCGTCTTCACGAGGAGCGTCTTGGCGAGACCCGGCAGGCCTTCGACGAGCACATGCCCGCGGATCAGCAGCGCGACGATCAGGCGGTCGACGATCGGCTGCTGGCCGATGATCGCGCGCGACACCTCGGCGCGCAGGCGGGCGATGACATTGTGGGCGGCGGTGATTTCGTTCTGAACGGCGGTTTGATCCACGAGCGAGAGTTTAGACCAACCGATTGCTTCCAATTTTGCAGGTCAGATAACATTGCCTGAATGCGCCCCCTGCTCCCGGTCTCCCTCGTCCTCGCGCTCCTCTCGACGCTCTTCGCAACCCCGCTCGCCGCACAAGTCTGCAACCTCGGCATCACGGTGACCTGCGACCCCGAAGGGGCCAGCTCGCGCTGCACCTCGGTGACGACGAACAACGGCGGCAGCAGCTGCACCGGCTTTTTCTACACCGGCTTCGAAGCGCCGGGGACGAGCGGCTCGCTCAGCGGTTACCAGTCGGGACTGACCGGCGCGCAATGCTTCGATTCATCCAGTTTCCCGACCGGCAACAGCGTCCCGTACGCCATCTGCTTCGGCGAATCGTCGATTGCGCCGGGCGGCTCGCTGACCGGCACCGTGCAGGTGGCCGGCGCCGCGTCGCAGGCGGTGCTCGCGTTCACCGGCGTCATCGATCCGAACAACGAATCGGCCGAGCCGACGCTCGTCTATGCATTCGCGAATGCATTGCAGCTCACCTGCACGCCGACCGCGAGCGCGCCGTCGGCCGCGCAGTCGGGCGCGAGCTACACCATCTCGTGGACGCAGACGAGCAATCCGCAGACGCAATATCAGATCGATGAATCGACGTCGTCCGACTTCTCGGCGAACGTCGCATCGCAGACGGTCAGCGGCACGAGCGCCTCGTTCACGCACACCGTCGGCAGCAACACGACTTACTACTATCGCGTGCATGCACTGATCTGCGTCAACGGACCGGGACCGAATTCGGCGACCGTCAGCACCGTCGTGCAGGCGCCCGTGCAGGTGCCGGCATCCGCGAAGAATGCCGACGTCGTCGCGCCGTTCGGCTCGACGCAGCCGGTGTCGATCCAGCTCTTCATCCCCGGACCCTCGGGCAAGACGGGCGTGCTCGACACGAGCTACAGCGCGACGACCGACAAGCCGTACCTGACCGTGACGCCGTCGAGCGGCACGATCCCGCCGGGCGGCACGACTGTCACCGTCACCGCGAACCCGAGCAGCCTGCCGCCGGGCGCAAACACCGGCACCGTGACCGTCACCTCGGGCGGGACGACCCTCGCCAATCTGCCGCTTTCGGTCAGCCTCGTCACGCCGGTCGCGCCGGGCAGCAAGTCGCTGCCGCCGAACAACGCGCTGATCATCCCGGTCGTCACGCACGTCAACGGCGCGACGAGCCCGTTCTTCTCCGACGTCCGGCTGACCAACGCGTCGCCGGCGCAGATCAAGTACCAGATCACCTTCACGCCGACGCGCACCGACGCGACGACCAGCAGCAAGGTCACGAACGTCACGGTCGATTCGCAGCAGACCGTCGCCCTCAACGACATCGTCAAAGACTTCTTCGGCTACGGCGCCAGCGGCGCGCCGAGCGACACCGGCTTCGGCTCGCTGGAGATCCGCCCGCTGAACACGTCGAGCCTCCTGACGTTCGCCTCGAGCCGCACGTACGCGAGCACCGCGGCCGGGACGTTCGGCCAGTTCATCGCCGCGATCCCCTTCTCGAAATTCATCGGCAACACCGCCGCGCCGATCCCGGGCCAGCTGCCGACGCACATCACGCTGCTGTCGCTGCAGCAGGTGGCGCAATCGTCGAAGTTCCGCACGAACCTCGGACTGAGCGAAGGCTCCGGCTCGCCGGCCAGCGGCACGATCCGCGTCTACGACGACGCCGGAACGCTGCTCAAGAGCGTTCCGTACAGCCTCATGCCGGGCGAGCAGCAACAGCTCAATTCGTTCCTCGCGGTCAACGGACTGACGCTCGACGACGGCCGCGTCGAAGTCACCGTCGACTCGCCGACCGGCGCGGTCGCCGCGTACGCCTCGGTGCTCGATAACCTCACCGCCGATCCGCTCGCGGTCATGCCGGCGATTCCGTCGGAGATCAGCGCGACGCGCTACGTCATGCCGGGCATCGCCGACCTCAATAACGGCGCGGCGAACTTCCACTCCGACATGCGCATCTACAACGGTGGTTCATCGCCCGCGACCGCGACGCTGACGTACTACCCGCAGGGCAATCCCGGCGGCGCGGTGACGGCAACGCCGATCACCATCGCGCCGGGCGAAGTGAAGGCGTACGACAACGTGCTGCCGTCGCTCTTCGGCATCAGCAACAGCGGCGGCTCGGTGCTGCTCACGACGAACACCGCGTCGAAGCTCGTCGCCACCGGCCGCACGTACAGCATCGATGCGAAAGGCGGCACGTTCGGACAGTTCATCCCCGGCGTCACGCCGCCGGAAGGGATCGGCGCCGGCGACCGTCCGCTGCAGGTCCTCCAGCTCGAACAGTCGCAGAACTTCCGCTCCAACCTCGGCCTCAACGAGCTGACCGGCAATCCGGTGAAGGTCCGCGTCTCGCTCTTCCTCCCCGACTCGAAGGTCACCCCGTCGACCGAGGTCGATCTGCAACCCAACGAGTTCCGCCAGCTCAACGGCGTGATCGCCGGCATGAACCCCGGCAACACGTACAACGCCCGCGTCACGGTGGAAGTGGTGAGCGGAACCGGCCGCGTGACCGCGTACGGCTCGGTCGTGGATAACGCGACGCAGGACCCAACGTACGTCCCCGCGCAGTAGTGCGGCGGCCATGCCGCCGCTGCCTCTCCCGCGCGGCGGCCATGCCGCCGCGCCCCATCCACAAGATGTAGAAATCTTGCATCGTCCCAAAACCCGAGGGAGCATTCGAGACGATGCACGATTGGCCTCACGCTCCCCTGCACTGGCACTTCGAGCCCGGCACATACATCGTGACCGGCGCGACTCTCCACAAGCAACACTACTTCAACGCCGCCGAAAAACTCGACCTCGTCCAGCAGAAGCTCTTCGAAACGGCGCAACGTTACGAATGGTCGTTACAAGCCTGGGCAATCCTGACGAATCACTATCACCTCGTCGCCACCTCACCCGCGGACGCGACTTCGCTCCGCGGCTTCATCAGAGATTTCCACTCCGGTGTCGGACGGGAGCTCAATCGAATCGACGGCTTGCCGGGACGCAAGGTGCTCTATCAATTTCTACCGGACGTGATCAGCACAGAGAAGTCGTATCTCGCACGATTGAAATACGTGCATTGCAATCCGGTGCACCACGGCGTCGTGGCGAATGCGACGAACTATCGGTGGTGTTCGGCGGCGTGGTTTGAACGGACGGCGTCGCGGGCATTTGTGCGTACCGTCGATGGCTTCAAGATCGACCACGTGCGCGTCGAGGAGCCGTGAACGGCGGCATGGCCGCCGTTCCTTAACTTCAGCGGCGGCATGGCCGCCGCACTCCACGATACGATTGCCGCGTGGCGCATCCGAAGAAAAAGTGGGGGCAGAACTTCCTTCGCAACCGCGGGGCCCTTGGGCGGATCGTCGAGGCGATCGGCGCGCCGCCGGACGAGCTGCTGTTGGAGATCGGGCCGGGCGAGGGGGTATTGACCGAGAAGCTCGCGGAGCTGCCGAACGAGCTGGAGGCGATCGAGATCGATCCTGATCTGGCGAAGCAGCTGCGCATCCGGTTCGGCGAGCGGATCAACCTTCGCGAAGAGGACGCCGTCGACGCCGCGCTCCCTACCCGCCCGTTCCGCGCCGTCGGCAACCTGCCGTACAACGTCGGGACGCCGATCCTTCGCCGCGTCATCGCCGATCCGCATTGCCGCCGCGCCGTCTTCATGTTGCAGAAAGAAGTCGCCGACCGCGTCGTGGCGAAGCCGGGCTCCGATCCGTACGGTTACCTCACGCTCTACGTCGCCATGTTCGCCACGGCGCGCATCGTCATGACGCTCGATCCGCGCTCGTTCTATCCGCCGCCGAAAGTGCGGAGCGCGGTCGTGGTGCTCGATCCGATTCCGCCGGCGTACGAATCCGACCGCGACACGCTGCTCGATCTCATCAGCCATTCCTTCCGCATGCGGCGCAAGAAACTGGTCAACAACCTCGCCGGCTGGCGCGGCGCCACGCGCGACGACATCGAGCAAGCCATGATCGCGGCGCACATCGACACCGGCGTTCGCGCCGAAACGCTCGCGCTCGCTGACTTCGACCATCTAACCCGCAACGTGATCCAGCTCACACTTGCAACACCCCACGGCACCTAGCTTGATCACGTGGACACTCAACAGGCGCGGAGGAAGTCCGACCGCGGGCTTCGCGACGAAGCGCCCGGCCTGCGGGTGCTCATCGTCGATGACGATCTGGCCTACCTGAAGTTGCTCCAGGCCGTGCTCACGCGAGCGGGATTCGACGTCGTCGTCGCCGAAGATGGTCCATCGGCCCTGAAGACGCTGCGCACCGATCACGAAATCGGCGTCGCCGTGATCGACTTCGCCATGCCGCGCATGGACGGCATCGAGACCGTGCAGCAGCTCCAGGCCGAAGTCGCGCCGCATCGGCTCTACACGATCCTCCACACCTCGTTCGATGAAGTCGACACGAAGCTCCGCGCGCTCGAAGCGGGACTGGACGACTTCATCCCGAAGAGCGCCACCTCCTCCGAGATCGTGGCCAAGCTTCGCACCGCCGCGCGCCGGCTGGAGATGGAGCGGCGGCTGCACATCGAGAACCGCGAGTTGCAGACGCTCGCGCTGACCGACGAGCTGACCGGCATCCCGAACCGCCGCGCGCTCTTCCGCGCCGCGACGGAGATGCTCGCGCGCAAACAGACGCTCAGCGTCGTCCTGTTCGACCTCGATCACTTCAAAGAGGTCAACGACAAGTTCGGACATCTGGAGGGCGACCGGATATTGACCGAGGTCGCGGCAATGCTGAAGAGCAACACGCGGGTCGACGACATCATCGGGCGTTACGGCGGCGACGAGTTCCTCCTGCTGCTGCCCGACACCGGCGCGAAGGAAGCACGCGCCATCGCCAACCGCCTGCGCCGAACCACGCCCGTGAAGATGAGCTGCGGCGTCGCCACGTCGCTCTCGCCGGACGACACGCTTCCCGACCTCATCACCGCCTGCGATGAGCGGCTTTACCGCCACAAGCAGGCGCGGCGGGCGGAGCACCAACCATCGCGCGAATCACTGCGGCCGTGAACGGGCTGCGCGTGTTCCGGCCGTGACCGTCGCGCGCGTGCGTCTCGCGCGGCGCGATCACCGTCACCTCCGCGCGCAGCGGCACGTCGAGCGCGCGCCACGCCTCGTGATGACAGGCGTCCGCCACGACCAGCACGAGCGCGCGCGGCGGCAGTTGGGCGAGCACCTCGCACAGCTCGCGCAGCGGCAGATCGCGATCGGCGAAGCACCACGACGACTCGCGCCCGTGTCCTGAAAACGTCAGCAAGAGCGCGTCGCCGCGACGGATTTCCGCCACGGCGACGCGCAACTCCGCCACGAACTCTGCGGCGGAACAATCGATCAGCACCCGCTGCACGCCGAAGCCGCGCGCCGCGGCCGCGGCGGCGAGATCGCGCGCGTCGACGGCCGGCGAACGAAGCCGGCCCCCGTTGCCGCGCGAAACCCCGGCGTGCAGCGAGATCCGATTCACGGCTCGACCGGCATCATCGCCACGGGACAGTTGCTCGCGTGCGGCACCTTCGTCAGCACCTTGAACGGGATCACCGGCGGCAGCGGCGGATTCGTCGCGGCCAGCAGGTAATACAGCTCGAAGTGGACGTCGCGATCGTGCTCATGCCCGCCCGACGCGCCGTCGACGTAACGCTGGAGGTCCGCCAGCGGCGCGTTGCCGATGGTGATGACCAGCGGCGCCTCGGAGCTGGTCCCGTCGAGCGCCAGCTCCAGCGCATCGCGCGACGGACCGCCGCCGAACGCGTGCGACACCAGCATCAGCGTGCTCGCATCCGTGATGTGCAGATCGACGGCCGCGACCTCGGCGAGCTGCCCCGACTGCGGCGTCGTCACCAGGCTGCACGGCGGCTCGAACGTGTAGCTGTCGTCGCTGATCGACTGCGACCAGAGCTCGCTGGACGGCAGGCTGACCTGCGCCAGCACGTTGCCGTTCGGCGGGAACGAGACGCAGCTCTTCGCCGCGAACGTATGCCCGCAGACCTTCGCGAAATCGATGATCTCGCTCGTGCTGCCGCTCGCGGGAATCGAAGCGATCGTGCCGCCGGCCAGCGTCAGCAGCTCGTGCTCGAGCAGGCAGACGCCGAGCGTGCCGCTGCCGAGCGTGAAGTCGACCTCGCGTCCCGTCGCCGCGGAGAGCGGAAACATGACGAAGGCGTGATGCGGCGGGATCGTCTCCGCCGGATCGGTGGCCGAGGCGCGCGGCGTGCGGCCGTCCGGCATCATGGCGATGAGTGGTGTGTGGCCGCTGTCGACGGCGAGTCCGACGATGCCGGTGATGAGAAAACGAACGTAGGCATCGGTGACCGGAAGTACGGCTGCTTTTGAACGCACTTCGTGCGTATGAACTTTGGAGCTCATGATTTCCTCCCCCAGAAATTCAGAAAGTTGTTTTGGCAGGCGAGCGGGGCCTGCGCGTCAGAGGCCGACGAGCTCGAATCCGGCCCAGTCGACCGGCCGGGAACCTGGATCGTGCAGCACCGCGAGTTGCGCGGCCCGCAGGGCGTGGGACGGCGAATCGCCGTCGTGTAATCGTCGATACATCCGCGACATCAGCGCGCCGCTGTGCGCGTCGCCGACGTCCCAGAGCGTGGCAATCGTGGCCGCCGCGCCGGCGGCAAGAAACGCGTCGCTGATCGCGTCGGTGCCGCAGGCGGAGAGGACCACGAGCCGGGTATGCGAGAGGTGCAGCTTGCGCACCTCCCAGGCGTAAAGAGCGCCGGATCCGCTGCGTCCGTCGCCGCTGAACAGGAGTGCCGAGAAATCGTCGTTGCGCGCGTCGTTGCGGGCGTGGCCGGCGAAATGGATCAGCGTCGCAAACGGCGCCCTGGCCACGAAATCGTCGCGTGTCGCGGCATTGCCGCTGATCACCGCGGCGCCGGCGAACGTCCGGCCGATGAGGTCACCCTCGCGGCGTGCGGCGATGAGGCGTGGTGCATCGCCGGCATCTGGATCGGCGCAGACCAGCACGCGTTCCGGAACGCGCGGACGGCCGGCGGCGAGGAGGGCGCTGGTGAATCGCGACGCGCTCGGCGCGGTCGCGACGTCGATGTCTTCGCAGAGGAAATGTCCGGTGGCGGGATCGAACAACGCCGCGAACGGGAAGCGGCTCCAGGTGGGATCGGCGACGAACACCACGACACGCGCGCTCGCGATGCGCGGGCGAAGCGGAGCGATGATGCGTGCATAGAGATCAGCAGCGGCGACGCCGAACGAACGCGAGTCGGTACGCTGCGCGATCATCCGTTCAGCGGACGCGGAGATCGCTTCGCCGTCCGACGGCAGAATGGTCGCGGTCACGCCTTCACGGCGAACAATCCACGCCACCGACCGCCCGGGCAAAGCCGCATATTCGACCAGCGCCACGCCTTCGGGCAGGACCTGCCGCAAGCTCTCGATGCTCATCGCCGGCGCCACGCCCGCCGACGTTGCGCGCGAGCGCTCCGCCAGATCGAATGCCTTCGCGTTGTCGCCCGACGTCACCGCCAAATCGACCGCGTCCGTGTACAACTGCCGCGCCACCGTCACGAAGTCGGTGCGCAACTGCTCATCGGCAATCCGTCCCCGCTGCGTCTCGAGCTCGGCGATGCCGTGCTCGCGGTCCGCCGCGGCGCTGCGCGCATCGTGAATGTTCTCGTAGGCGCGGGCACGGGAGGCGAAGACCTCCGCGCGCAGGAGATGGTTGCCGTTCTGATCGAGGAAATGCAGCGAATCGGTGAGGCGCAGCACCGCCTTCCGCGGATCGGCGCGCGCCAGCAGGTTGCCTTCCGCCATCTCCAGGTTGGCGATGGCCCGGTCGCGCGCGTCGTCGTCGCCGATCGACAGCGCCGCGATCCGCGCGCGCTGCAGCTCGCCGATCGCATCCGCCCCGCCGCTCGCGGCGAGATACCGCGCGCGCCAGATGTGCGCCGTGGCGATGGCGTCGTTCGACTGCAGCGTGCGCGCGACCTCGAGCCAGCGCCGCGTGAAGAGGTCGCCCAGCTCCCGCCGGTCGTACATCACGGCAGCGGTGGCCGCCTCGGAGAGGATGTACTCCTGCCGCGATGGTTTTCCGCTCCGGATGGCAAGCGCGAACGCCGCCCGGCGATGCTCGCAGGCCTCGTCGGCGCGGCCGAAAAACTCGTAGTTCTGCGCGATGAGCGCATGGAGGCCCGCTTCGAGGTCGCGATTCCCCAGCTCGTGCGCGAGCAGCAGCGCACTTTCGTAGCTGCGCAGCGCATCGTGCGGGTGCCCGGTCTCGAACTGCGCCAGCCCGCGCAGCCAGCCCATGCGCGTGCGGATGATCTTGTCGAGAGAAGACCACGACACCCCTGCCAGCTCGCGCTGCAGGACGTCGAGGTCTTCGATCGTCCGGTCGTAATCGTTCGTGTTGAAGGAGCAGACGGCGATCTGCAGTTGCACCAGCTGCGCGAGCGGCGAGCCGGCGCGCTGCGCGAGCTCGCGCGACTTCACGAGGGCCGCGTTCGCATCGGCGTACCGGCGGTCGTCGAGCAGCTTGCGCCCCGCTTCGAGCTGCTGCATGGCGCGGCGCGTCATCGCCATCCGTTCCGGCGATGCGCCGCGGATGCCTCTGCAGATGGCCTGCAGATAGCGATAGCCGCGCGGCGCGAGAACGTTCGCGATCGCCTCGCCGCCGTCGAATGCTTTCAGGTCGCCGGTCGCCGCCCACTGGCTCAGCAGCTCCTCGCCCGATCCCGCCACGAGTCCGGGGAACTGCGCGGCGATCCGCTCCACTTCGCGCGTATCGCCATTCATCGCCGCACGCTCCAGCCGCGGCTTGATGTCTTTCCAGAGATCGGCGTCCGACGGCGCGCTCAGGTCGCGCACGTGCTGCTCCGCTTCCGCGCGCCATGGCGAGCCCGGATCGAGCGCGAGGTAGTCGTTCCACGCCGCGCGTGCCGTCGTCTTCATCGGCAGATGTTCGAGCGCCAGCGCGCGCGTCCAGGCGATCTCCGGCGTCTTCTTCAGCGTCCAGGCGCGCGTCGACTCCTCGACCGCCTTCACGTAATCGGGCGCCTGGTCCTTGTACGCGGCGCGGGCGAGGTACGCGGTCGCCAGGTCGTTGTGGATCGTCGCGTCGCGCGGCCGCATCTTCAGCGCGGTTTCGAGCGTCGTGATGGCCTCGTCGAAATTGCCGAGGAGGAGGTGCGAGACGCCGAGTGCATGCAGATTTTCGGGAGAGGGATCGTGTTGCGTTGCCTCCCCCACCTTCACCGAGGCGTCGAGCAGAGGCCACTTGTCCGGGTCCTTCTGCACGGCCACCTGAGCGGCGGCGCGCGGCACCTCGTGCAACGGCTTCCAGCCGAAGCCGCCCGTCAGGCGTCCTTCGACGGTGCGATACGGCAGTTTCCGCGACGCCTTCACCAGCACGTCGATGCTCGACTGGCGCGGCCCGAAGTAGCGATGCAATGGCGTGAGCTGCACGAGCACCAGCACCACGATCGCCGAGATGGCCAGCGTCGCCGCGCGCAGATAGCGCTGCGCGATCCGCCGGCGCGGCGGCAGCGCGCCCGACGGCTTCTGCATCTCCGTCGCCGCGAGATATACGGCGTAGCACTCGTCGCAGGTGGTCATGTGCTCGACCACCCGTCTGCGCGTCACGTCGTCCAACCGCCCATCGATGAACGCCGCAAGCGTTTCATCGGACGGAAATCCGGAATGCTCCATCGATCAGGTCCCTCACCAAAGGACTTATTCGGCTCTCGCCGTCCCGGATCCCCTCGCTAACCTATGAGAGGGACCCGCGGTGAGATTTTCCCCCGACTCCATTGGGATTTCCTGATCGTTTCTCGCGAGGATGTCGTCGACGTCCTCACGGCTGACTCCGCCGGCCACCAGCGCGGCCCGCATTTTCTGCAGCAGGCGCTCGATCCGTTTGTACACCTTACGCTGATCGAGCTGCAGTTGCCGCGCGATGTCCGGCACCCGCCGCGCGCTCCAGAAACGGAGGCGCAGGATCATCTGATCTTCCGCAGCGGCATCGGCGATGCAGCGGTCGAGCACGGTCGCCACCGCCCGCGCGATCTTCGCCCGGTCCTTCTCCGACGCCCGCGCTTCGGTGTCGTACTCCAGCGCGATCGTTTCCGGCATCACGTCGCTCGACACCAGCACCGGCCGCGGCTGGCGAACCGGCAGCCGCGCGTTGATCGCTTCCAGCTCCGCCACCGTGCACTGCGCGTCGATGCCGGTGGTCAGCATCTCCACCGCTTCGTGAAACGTGAGGCCGTCGCGCGACATCAGGCGTTCCAGCGCGATGGCCTTGTCGCCGAGCCGCTTCGCTTCCGCCGACGGCCGCCACTTCCCCCAACGCCGCACGCGGTGCTGGTAGAACATCCGCTGGATGACCGTGGTCAGGTAGGTGGCGAAGGAGCTGCGGCCCTCGAACTTGCGGATGATCGCGTAGTTGCTTTCGATCAGTTCGAGCTTGACCTGGGCGCAGAATTCTTCCGTCTCCAGGCAGTCGAGATGATTCGCACGCCCGATGTAGGCGACGATCGCTTCGACCGTGTCGAGGTGTTTCAGAAACAGCTCGTCGACGTCCATTCCGGAACGCTCCACCGTCACTTAAGCGCGTCTTTGTTCGCTGGACCCTTAGCGGACGAAAACAATCTTTATGGGGTTGTGCGAGGCAGTCTATCAGCATGTCGGTAAAGACGCACGAATTACCAAAAGAGGTGTGATGACTGTCACAGCGGCAATACCGGTGGGGGGTATTTTGTTCTGGCGACCATGAGCGAGCACCAGCACCCTGAACATGCGCACGGCGTCGATCCCGACATCCGGCGCAAATCCCTCAACCGGTTGAAGAGAATCGAAGGCCAGGTCCGCGGCGTGGCGAAGATGATCGAGGAGGAGCGCTACTGCGCCGACGTGCTCCTGCAGGTCTCGGCCATCCACGAATCGCTCCGCTCACTTGCGCAACTGCTGTTGCGGAATCATCTGCAGTACTGCGCCACCGACGCCATCCGCTCGGCCGATGCCGAGCGCCGCGAACAGATGTACGACGAGCTCGTCGACCTTTTTGCCAAACACATCCGATGACTACGACCACACACGATTGCTGCTCCCACAACACGAATCTCCCCTCTCCCGCCGCAGCGGGAGAGGGTGCCCGAAGGGCGGGCGAGGGCCCCGAATACACCTGCCCGATGCACCCCGAGGTGATCGCCGACAAGCCGGGCCCGTGTCCGATCTGCGGCATGGCGCTCGAGCCGCGCGTCGTCACGCTCGAAGAGCAGCCGAACGAAGAGCTCGCCGATATGCAGCGGCGCTTCGTCATCAGCGCGATCCTCACCGCGCCGCTGCTCGTCCTGGCGATGGGCGGCTTCATGCTGCCGTGGCTCGAGCTCGCGCTGGCGACGCCCGTCGTCCTCTGGGGCGGCGCGCCGTTCTTCGCGCGCGGCTGGCGCTCGGTGGTCACGCGCCACCTCAACATGTTCACGCTGATCGCGCTCGGCACCGGCGCCGCGTTCACCTACAGCATCGCCGCGCTGCTCCTCCGCCGCCACGATCTCTACTTCGAGCCGGCCGCCGTGATCACGACGCTCGTCCTCCTCGGGCAGGTGCTCGAGCTCCGCGCCCGCGAGAAGACCTCCGGCGCGATCAAGGCGCTCCTCGGCCTCGCGCCGAAGACCGCGCGCGTGTTGATGGACGACGACATCGAGCATGACCTGCCGATCGCATCGATTCACGCGGGGATGCGCATCCGCGTCCGCCCCGGCGAGCGCGTGCCGGTCGACGGCTCCGTGCTCGACGGCCATTGCTCGATCGACGAGTCGATGATCACCGGCGAGCCGATGCCGGTGGAGAAAGCCGCGAACGACAAGGTCACGGGCGGCACGGTGCTCACCACCGGCTCGATCGTGATGCGCGCCGAGCGCGTCGGCGCCGACACGCTGCTGGCGCAGATCGTCCGGATGGTGGCCGACGCGCAGCGCAGCCGCGCTCCGATCCAGCGCCTCGCCGACACGATCTCCGCCTGGTTCGTCCCCGCGGTGATCGTCACGGCGATCATCACGTTCATCGTCTGGCTGATGATCGGCTCGCTGGCCGATGCAATGGTCAACGCCGTCGCCGTCCTCATCATCGCCTGCCCCTGCGCCCTCGGCCTGGCCACGCCGATGTCGGTCATGGTCGCGACAGGCAAAGGCGCAACCGCCGGCATCCTGATCCGCAACGCGGAAGCGCTCGAGACCTTGGCGAAGGTCGACACGCTGGTCGTCGACAAGACCGGCACGCTGACCGAAGGAAAGCCGCGCGTCGTCTCGATGACGATCAGCGAGGAACAGTTGCGCCTCGTCGCCGCGATTGAACGCGCCAGCGAGCACCCGCTCGCCAACGCGATCCTCGACGTCGCTCTCCCATCCGCGCAAGCGAAAGACGTCCGCACCCTCCCCGGCCTCGGCGTCAGCGGCATCGTCGACGGACACCACGTCGCCATCGGCAACGCGCGGATGTTCGAAGGGATGCACCTCGCTCCCGGCGCGATCCACGTCGTCATCGACTACCAGCCGGCCGGCACGATCACGGTGGCCGATCCGATCAAGGCGTCGACGCCGCGCGCACTCGACGAGCTCCGCGCGCACGGCATCGCGGTGACGATGCTGACCGGCGACGCACGCGCGAACGCGGAAGAGGTCGCGAAGTCGCTCGGCATGACGAACGTCGAAGCGGACGTGCTGCCCGCGGAAAAGGAATCGGTCGTGCGCCGCCTGCAGAGCGAAGGACGCAAGGTGGCAATGGCCGGCGACGGCGTGAACGACGCCCCCGCCCTCTCGCGCGCCGACGTCGGCATCGCCATGGGCACCGGCACCGACATCGCGATCGAGAGCGCCGGCGTGACGCTGGTCCGCGGCGACCTCCGCGGCATCGCGCGCGCGCGCAGCCTGTCGGAAGCGATGATGCGCAACATCCGGCAGAACCTGTTTTTCGCGTTCGTCTACAACGTGATCGGCATCCCGATCGCCGCGCTCGCGTTCCTCAACCCGATGATCGCCAGCGCCGCGATGACGCTATCGAGCGTGACGGTGATCGCCAACGCGCTGCGGCTGCGGCGCGTGCGGCTCTAGCGCGGCGGCATCGGCGGTCTACTCGGCCGCCGGCGCTGCCAGCCGGCGGACACCGATCCCGCATCCGTCTGGATCCACGTCGCCTCATCGCCCGTTGGGACGGTGAAGAAGTCGTAGTGGTGCACCTTCTTGTCGGCGTCGGTGATCGTCAGCCAGCCGCTGCAATCGGGCTTCATCGTGTAGGTCGCGGTGTACGCGCCGCGCTTGATGACGCCGTTCACGCTCACGGTGGAGATTCCCTTCACGTGGCCGTTCCCGTCGTACGTCTCGCGCCCGCTCGCCGCGAACGGCTTCCCGTTGTCGACGCCGTCCTGCGCGAAGAGGTAATCGCCGTGCAGCGTCGCGAGCGTGCAGCTGTCGGGCGTGCGGTCGGGTGGCGGCGGGCCGTCGGGACGTTGCGCAAGAGCGGCGGTCGCGGTGAAGAAGAGGATGCAGGCGAGCTTGTGCATGCGCAGATGATGGCACGGACGGGCCTTGACACGATCCCGATTTAGACTTAATCTAAATCCCGTGAAGCCGCACAAGACCGAGGAAACGCTGCGCGAACATGGCATCCAGCCGTCGGCGCAGCGCGTGGCCGTGGCGGAGTACGTCCTCTACACGCACGAACACCCCTCGGCCGACCTCGTCTGGAACCGCGTCCGCGAGAACTTCCCGTGGGTCTCGCGCGCCACGGTCTACAACACCCTCAACCTCTTCGTCGAAAAAGGCCTCCTCCGGACGCTCGACCTCGCCGACAACGCGGTCGTCTTCGATCCCAAGCTGGAGAAGCACCACCACTTCGTCGACGAGGAAGACGGCTCGATCCATGACGTGCCGTGGGAGAAGGTGCAGGTCTGCAACATCGAGACGCTGCGCGGCTACGTCGTGCACGATTACCAGGTGGTCATGCACGGGATCAAAAAGAAGTAGCGCAAAAAAATTTGGGCACGTCTTAGACGATGTCCAGAATTGAAAGGAGTCGAAAGACAATATGTTGACCGTTGGAGACAAGTTCCCCCAGTTCAAGCTGCAGGCCTGTGTGAGCCGTGAGAAGGGCAAAGAATTCGCCACCCTCACCAATGACAATTTCTCCGGCCAGTGGCTGGTGTTCTATTCGTATCCGAAGGACTTCACCTTCATCTGCCCCACGGAGATCGTGGAGCTCGACAAGAAGGCGGCCGACTTCTCCGATCGCGACGCGGTCGTCGTCGGCGGCTCGACCGACAACGAGTTCTCGCACCTCGCCTGGCGCAACGCGCACGAGGACCTGCAGAAGATCAACACGCCGCTCGTCCACATCTCCGCCTCGTTCGGCCAGGAGCTCGGCATCATCCGGCACGACGCCGGCGTGGCGCTGCGCGCGACGTTCATCGTCGATCCGCAGGGCGTGATCCGCTGGGTCAACGTGAACGATCTCTCCGTCGGCCGCAGCGTCGACGAAACGCTCCGCGTGCTCGACGCGCTGCAGACCGACGAGCTCTGCCCCTGCAACTGGAAGGCGGGGCAGGAAACGATCAAGGTGGCCTGACCATGAGCGAAGCAATGGACGAGCTGCGCGCATCCATCCCCGAGCCGGCGCGCGACATCAAGCTGAACCTGCAGACGGTTCTGCAACCCGGCACGCTCACTCCCGCGCAGCGTCATGGCGTGGCGATCGCTTCGGCGGTCGCCACGCATCACCACGCATTGCGCGACGCGCTCATCGCCGACGCGCGCGCCGAGGTCAGCGAAGCGGTCGTCGATGACGCGCTCGCCGCGGCGGCGCTGATGGCGATGAACAACGTCTTCTATCGCTTCCGCCACATGATCGGGAAGTCGTCGTACGGCGAGCGCCCCGCGCGCCTGCGCATGCAGCGCATCGCCAAGCCGGCCACGAACAAGCCCGACTTCGAGCTCTTCTGCCTCGCGGTCAGCGCGATCAACGGCTGCGAGCTGTGCATCCGCTCGCACGAGGAAGCCGTCCTCCTCGGCGGACTGACCGAGGAGCACGTGCACGATGCGGTGCGCATCGCGGCCGTGATCAACGCCGCCGCCCTCGCGCTCGAACTGCCTGCCCTCCTCCCCGCCGCGGTTTAAGGCTTCACCCTTGCACGACCCGACGACGCGATGTCAAAGCGTCGTCGGGCTACCGGCGCCGAATGGATTGATGATGGTGTGCACTTCCGCGTCTGGGCGCCCGAGCAGCCGTCGCTGTCGGTCGTCATCGAGGACGGCGACGAAGTCGAGCTCGAGCGCGAAGAGCATGGCTACTTCTCGATTCTCGTTCCCGGCCTGAGCGCCGGCGCGCGCTACCGCTTCCGCATCGGCAACGACCTCTTCCCCGATCCCGCCTCGCGCTTTCAGCCCGAGGGACCGCACGGGCCGTCGATGGTCATCGATCCCGCGACGTTCGCGTGGCGCGAGTGGCGCGGCATCGAGCCGAGGGTGCTTTACGAAATGCACGTCGGCACGTTCACGCAGGGCGGCACGTTCGCGGTCGCGGCGGAGAAGCTGCCGATGCTCGTCGACGCCGGCGTGAACCTCATCGAGATCATGCCGATCAACGAATTCGCCGGCACGTTCGGCTGGGGCTACGACGGAGTCGACATCTGGGCGCCGTCGCATCTCTACGGCACGCCCGACGACTTTCGTTCCTTCGTCGACACCGCCCACTCCCTCGGCCTCGGCGTGATCCTCGACGTCGTCTACAACCACTTCGGCCCCGACGGCTGCTACCTGAGGCAGTTCACGCCGCAATACTTCGAGGAGGGGAAGAACGAGTGGGGCGACCGGATCAACTTCACCTCTCCCGGCGTGCGCGAGTTCATCGCGGAGAACGCGGCGTACTGGATCGACGAGTTTCATCTCGACGGCCTGCGGCTCGACGCGACGCAGTCGATCGATGATCAATCGATGATCGGCGAGATCGTGCGGCGCGCGCGTGCGGCGGCGGGCGACCGGACGATTTTCATCGTCGCGGAGAACGAGCCGGAGGACGCGGCACTCATCGACGAGCAGGGCGTCGACGCGATGTGGAACGACGACTGGCATCATTCGGCGCACGTCGCGCTGATCGGCCGCCGCGAGGCGTACTACACCGACTATCGCGGCACGCCGCAGGAATTCGTCTCGATGGCGAAGCACGGATTTCTCTACCAGGGGCAGTGGTACTCGTGGCAGAAAAACCCGCGCGGCACGCCGTCGCTGCACCTCCCGCCGCGGCGTTTCGTCTGCTATCTGCAGAACCACGATCAGGTGGCGAACTCCGCGCGCGGCGAGCGGATCCACCGGCTCACGAGCGGCGGCCGCCATCGCGCGATGATCGCGCTGCAGTTGTTGCAGCCGCAGCTGCCGATGCTGTTTCAGGGCGAGGAGTTCGGCTCGTCGAAGCCGTTCCTCTACTTCGCCGATCACAAGCCGGAGCTGGCCGAAGCAGTGTCGAAGGGCCGCGCCGAATTCCTCGAGCAGTTCCCCTCGATCAAAGGCCTCGCGCTCGCGCCGCCGCACGCGCGCGAGACGTTCGAGGCCTGCAAACTCGATTGGGACGAGCGCGACGAGGAGATCGTCGAGCTGTACCGCACGTTGCTCCGGCTCCGCCGCGATGATGACCCACTCATCGGCGGTGCCGTCCTCAGCGAAGAGGCCTTCCTCCTCCGCTGGCCCGAGCGTCTCCTCATCATCAATCTGGGACGCGACCTGCATCTCGAAGTGGCCGACGAGCCGCTCCTCGCCCCGCCGCTGCACGCGACGTGGGAGGTCGTGTGGTCGAGCGAAGCGCCGGCGGATGTGATGCACGTACCGGCGGAAAGTGCGGTGTTGTTCAGCGCAACCGCGGGTGCTCCGGATCGCTCAGATCGAGCTCGTTCCACTTGATCCGCTGGGGCTTGCCGCTCGTCCCGGTCGCGCCGAGGATGTGCATGAGCGTCGAGCCGAGGTGGTGGATCGAGAAGCGTTCCATCGCGCCGAAGCGGCCGCAGAGGAACTCCGTCACCACCCACTCGCCGTCGATCTTCTGCGCGACCGCCTCTTCGATGCGGCCGACCTTTTTCCCGTTCGCGTCGACGATGGCGCGGCCGAGGAGCAGTTCGAGGTGCAGGTAATTGCGTTTCATCGTGCGAAGGGCAGCTTTCTGATGATGCGCTCGCGCGTCCATCGTTCCCACGCCCAGGCGGGCGACGGCTTCGCGTCGACGTCGACGTTGATGTCGGGATCCCAGCGCCGCACGTGGCCGAAGTCGATGCGGTAGCGCGCGCGGCGCACGTGCAGCCGCCGGTTGAGCATCACCGCCCAGCGCTCGAAGCGGCGTCCGAGGCGGCGGGCGAACGTGGCCGACCCGAGCTCGAGAAACGCCACGCGCGGCGGCTTGTGCTCGCGCATCTCCAGCACGATGCCGTCGACTTTGCCGAGCTTCAACTCGTCGCGGCCGACGATCTGTTTATCGAGGATGTCGCGCACCAGCTCCATCAGCTTCCTCCTGCCAGCTCGAGCGGAATGGCCACGATCGCGATGATCGACGCGACCAGCACCACGATCACCACGACCGTGTTGCCGATCCACCCGCTGCGATGTTCGCCGACGTAATGCTCGTCGTTGACCAGCAGCAGAAACGGCACGACGACCGCCGGCAAGATCACCGCGGTGAGCGCCATCGAGAACATCGTCAGCTTCAGCGGATCGAGTCCCGTGCACATGATCAGCGCGCCGAGGAAGATCACGACGGTGTACGTCAGCGCGAAGCGGGCCTTTTTCGTCGGCGGGTCGTCCTCGCTCCAGTTCCAGCCGAACGTCTGCCCGAGGAGGTACGCGGTCGACAGGGCGATCTCCACCGCGGCGCCGAAGCAGCAGACCGCGAGCGATGCGACGAAGAGCGGAAAGCCCCACCGTCCGAGCACCGGCGAGAGGACCACGGCGAGCTGCTCGTACGAATCGATGTGGATCCCTTTCGGCGAGAAGATGATCGCGCTGACGATCAGCACGCCGATGCTCATCAGGCAGCCGAAGCCCATGCCGAGGACCGCCGTCATGCGGTTCGACGTCAGGCTCTCTTCGTTCCACTCCTCCTCGATCGCGCCGGACGAATAGAAGTGGAACATGTACGGCGAGATCGTGGAGCCGGCGATGCTGACGGCGAGGAACCAGAAGCGCGCGGAATCGTGCGGCGCGCCGGACGGGATCAGCCCGCGCAGCAGCTCGTGCGGATTCGGATGGAGCTTCCACGCCGCGACGACGAACGCGATCGTCATCAGGCCGAGGATCGCGGTCGAGTTCTCGATCCACTCCAGCGTGCCGATCCAGATGATGAACCAGAGCACGAGCGCGACCGGGATGGCCCACACCGCGACCGGGATGCCGGTGATGAGCTTGAGCGCGAGCGAAACGCCGCCGATCTCCGCCGCCAGCACGAGCAGGTTGAGCAAGACCTCGAGCAATCGCGGCACGATGGCGAAGTTGAAGCCGAAGCGCTCGCGCACCGCGTCGGCCAGCGCGCGCTTCGATACCGCGGCGAGTCGGCCCGACATCTCGATCAGAAAGATGAGGCAAAGCGTGGAGAAGACGATGACCCAGATGAGCTCGTAGCCGAAGTCGGCGCCGGCGGCGGCGGACGTGGCCATCGAGCCGACTTCGAGAAAACCGCCGATGCTGGTGATGACGCCGAGGGCGAGGTTGAGAAGGTCTTTGCTCTTCACTTGCCGCCCCCGCTGATTTTGTTCGCCGCTTCGACGACCTTCTCCGCGTCGCGCCGCGTCTCCGCTTTCACGTCGGGATTTTTGATTTCCTTCTCCAGGCTCTTCGACGCCAGCTCCGCCACCTGCTTGACGTACTTCGCGGAGACGTCGTGCTTCGCCTCCTCGCGCTGCACGAGCTCGAGCGTGCTGCGCCACGAGCGCACGGACTTCTGCAGCTCCTCATCCGCGTCCTTCTGACACGCGGTGGTGAGCAGCGCCAGCACCAGCAGCGCCCCAGCGGCGCGCACGCGGAAGCCCTCCATTTTCAGGAGGATGTGGAGCAAGGGATGGACCAGAACGGACAGCAGCTGACAGATAGCAGATAGCAGGAAAACCCGGCCCCCCTGCTATCTGCTATCTGCCCCCTGCTATCTTCTTAACGTGTGCCGCTGGTGCAAAGGTGCCGTCACCGGACGCCGCCGGACGTTCTGCTCCGATGCGTGCGTGCACGAGTGGCGGCTGCGGTCGTCGACGAGCTATCTGCGCGATTGCGTGCTGGAGCGCGACCGCGGCATTTGCGCGATCTGCGCGGTCGATACGGTCCGCCTTCGCCGCCGCGTCATGCGGTTGCCGTTCGCGCAGCGGATGCTCGAGATCCGAAAGCTGCAGCAGCAGGGGCTCGCCCCGCGCGGGCGCAAATCGTGGTGGGAAGCGGACCACATCGTGCCGGTGGTCGAAGGCGGCGACTCGAACCTCGACAACATCCGGACGCTCTGCATCCCCTGCCACCGGCGCGTGACGGCGGAGCTGCGAATGCGGCGAAGCGCGGCGCGATGACGCGGTTTCAATTGCGCAGGTGCGAGACGCTCCGCTCCGACCGCATGCCGCGCGCGAGCCAGTTCTGCTCCGCGAAGTGAATGCCGTCATCGTCGACGACGATCACCGTCGATGAGCGTGTGCCGTATCGCTCGCCGGCGACGAAGACGCTGTTCTCGATCGGCTCGCCGGGCGTCGGCGTGCCGAGGAAGTCGAGCAGCGAGTCGGTGAGCTCGTCGCGCTCGAGCGCATCGTGCATCGCGCGGACGCCGCGCTCGACCTTGATCCACTGCGCATCGGGCGGACCGTTGCTGACGCCGTGAATGCCCGGCGGCAGCTCGCGCGCGTCGCTGATGCCGGTCGCGAAATAGGCGAGCGATTCGCCCGCGACGCCGGCGAGCAGGTGAAAGCCGGCGTACGCATCGGCCTCGCGCGCGACCGCGCTCGCGTAGCCGATCGGCGTGGCGTCGCCGAGGACGAAGCCGGCGACGAGCGCGCCGCGCGAACGGCTGTCCGGCTGCTTCGCCGAGCCGCGGAGGTTCGTCACCGCCGCCCACCGCCCGCCCCGCCGGATGGCCAGCCAGCTCCCGCCCGCGAGCAGATCGCGTCCGCCGATCACGTCCGGCGCCTCGTCCCACGCATGCGCCGCGCGCGAGGGGCGAAGGTGGTCTTCATCGCGATTCGCCGCGATGACCAGCGGAAATCGGGACGACGCGCGGTGGGCAACGATGATCAAACACATGGTGCGGCAGTATCCTTAATTACTTGCGACTACAACAGGGCACCCGTCTCGGCGCGTACGAGGTCGTCGCTCCTTTGGGCGCCGGCGGCATGGGTGAGGTTTACCGCGCGCACGATTCACGCGTCGCGCGTGACGTCGCGATCAAAGTCCTTCCCCACCGTCTGTCGCGCGATCTCGAGTCGCGGGTGCGCTTCGATCGCGAGGCGAAGATCGTCGCGGCGATGTCGCATCCGAACATCCTGGCGCTCTACGAATTCGACGCCGAGGGAGAGACGCCGTACGTCGTCACGGAGTTGCTCGAAGGCGAGACGCTGCGGTCGCTGCTGATGCGCGGGCCGGTCTCGTGGCGGCGCGCGACGGAGATCGGCGCCTCGATCGCGGACGGGCTCTCCGCCGCGCACGCGAAGCAGATCGTGCATCGCGATCTGAAGCCGGAGAACATCTTCATCACCACCGACGGCCGCGTGAAGATCCTCGACTTCGGCCTCGCGAGAGCGCGTCCGCGGCCCGCGCCGCTCGACGACAACGTGGCCACCGAGCGCCTCACCGCCGACGAGCTGGAGGACGATGCGGTGGTCGTCGGTACGGTCGGCTACATGTCGCCCGAGCAGCTCCGCGGCGAGCCCGCCGGTCCCGCCTCCGACCTCTTCGCCCTCGGATGCATCCTCTTCGAATGCGTGACCGGCGCTCCGCCGTTCGCCGCGAAGAGTCCGGTCGAGACGATCAGCGCGGTGCTGCGCGACGACCTGCCGGAGATGACGGCGTCGGGACGCGGCGTGCCGTTCGACCTCGAGCGAATCATCCGCCGCTGCGTGGAGAAACATCCGCACGCGCGCTTTCAGTCGGCTGGCGATCTCGCCTTCGCGCTGCGCGCGTTGTCGAGCGGCCCTGCGCCGCGCGCGTCGCATCACGTCTCGTTTCCGAAGCCGCTGGCGTGGCTGGCGCTCGCGGTCATCGCGGTTGCGATCGGCGTCGTCATCGCGGTGCGGCATCTTCCGGTCGACGATCAGCCGATCCATTCGCTCGCGGTGATGCCGTTCGTCGGCACCGATCGCTCGAACGAGTACCTCAGCGACGGCATCACCGACTCGCTCATCAACACGCTGTCGCAGATCCCGGAGCTGTCGGTCGTCTCGCGCACGTCGGTGTTCCGATACAAAGGAAAGGACGCGGCGCCGCCGTCGATCGCGCGCGAGCTGAAGGTGCAGGCGCTGCTCACGGGACGCGTGACGCAGTCGGGCAACGAGGTGATCGTCTCGCCGGAGCTGATCGACGGCCGCACGAACCGGCACCTGTGGGGCGAGGAGTACCGCACTACGATGTCCGATCTGCCGACGCTGCAGGCGACGATCTCGCGCGCCATCGCCGATCAGTTGCGGCTGCAGCTCAGCGGCGCGACGCGGCAGGCGGTGGCGAAGCACTACACGAACGACAGCGAGGCGTATCGCTTCTATCTCGAGGGGCGCTACGAATGGAACAAGCGGACCGGCGAGGCGTTCGAGCGTGCGCTGCGCTATTTCCAGCGCGCCATCGCGCGCGATCCGTCGTACGCGCTCGCGTACGCAGGGCTCGCCGACACGTACATCCTGCAGTCGATCTACAGCTCGGCGCCGCCGATGAAGGTGCTGCCGCTGGCGCGCGAGACGGCGGAGAAAGCGCTGTCGCTCGACGACACGCTCCCCGAGGCGCACACGTCGCTGGCGTACTTCAAGATGAATTTCGACAGCGACCTGCAGGACGCGGCGCGCGAGTTCGAGCGGGCCATCGCGCTCAATCCGAATTACGCGACGGCGCGGCAGTGGTACAGCCGCTGCCTCGTGGAGATGCATCGTTACGACGATGCGATCCGCGAGATCCGCCGCGCCGAGGCGCTCGATCCGCTGAGCATCGTAATCATCGCGGAGACCGGCGGCGTCTATTCGGACGCCGGGCGCTTCAACGAGGCGATCGCCGAATGCCATCGCGCGCTCGACCTCGAGCCGTCGTTCGCCCTCGGCCACTACATCCTTGCCGGCGCGCTGCTGAAGCAGAAGAAGTTCGACGACGCGATCCGCGAATCGATGGCCGCCTGGGACCTCGGACACGACCCGCGCTCGCTCGTCCGCCTCGGCCTCTGCTACGCCGCCGCGGGACGTCTCGACGACGCACGCCGCACGCTCGCGGATCTCGAGGCGTTGAAGCGGACGCGCTTCGTCCCGTCATACGCGATCGCGACGCTGATGCAGGCGGTGGGACGCGAGGACGACGCGAAGGCCGCGCTCGCGCAGGCGGCGACGGAGATGCCGCCCGGCCAGTACGCGCGAGTCATGGCAACGGCGGCTCGGTGATCGCGTCGCCCTCTTCGTGCGCCTTGCGAATGCGCAACATCGTCCCCGCCGATTTCGCGACGCGCTTCTTCGCCAGATCCGCTTTCGGACCTTCGACCACATCGCGCTTGATCACTTCCTCGGCCAGCGTGTGCCGGATCTCGTCGACGCTGACTTTGAGGTCGGGCGACACGCGGCGCAATTCGCGGCGGATCGTCTCGACGACCGTTTCGCTCAGCAGCACCGCCGCGAGGAAGAAACGGCTGGTCGCTTCCTTGTGGTCGTGGTACGCCAGCAGTCCCGACTTCGTGATGCTCTCGCGTGTCAGGAGGTAGAGGCTGTCGATGTGCTCCCGCGACTTCGGGTTGAGCGCGAGGAGATCGAGGTCGAGCACGAGCTGCTGATCGATCGGCTTGGCGAATGAGACGCGGTAAATGCGCCACACCGCGCCGTTCGTCAGCGCGACCCACTCGACGCCCTGGTTCGCCGCGTAGTCGACCGCCTGCTTCACGTGCGAGTCCTTCAGCTCCGACCCGATGGCCTTGACCTCGATCAGGAACTCCAGCCGCCCCTCGATCTTCACGGCGAGATCGCAGAACGTCGACTTGATCGAGTGCTCGCGCGTGATCTCGGAGTACTTGTCGTACCCGTACAGCTCCGCGAGCAGGTCGACGACGATGACGACCGTGTCCGCCTCGTTCACGTCGCGCGCCTTCGCGGAGGTGAGGATCGGCTGGAAATGTTTGAGGACCGCGGTGATGCGCTCGGAGACTTTGGACGGCGTGGGCTGCATGCGTGCTCCCTTCAATGAAGTGGACACGATGCGGGGAGGTTTGTGGCGTGGGGAGTCAGGAGAGGAGGCGGAAATTCACATCGTCGCGCAACGCGCGGTCGAAGGTTGCTGTCGCTTCGCATCCCGCACGTTCGTAGCGCCGACCGATGACATAGTCGGCCAAATCGCCTCGGCCGGCGACATAGTCGTCGAGCGCCGTCAACAGGAGTCCGACATCATCGAACGAGAATTGATTGCGTTTGAGCACGTCCTCCACGATCGCTGCAATCTCTGCCCGCTTGAGCTTGTAGGAAGAGCGCAGAACCCACACGAGCTCGCAGAGCACGACATCATCGACGTAAAGCTGAATGCGCCGATTCATCGAACGTGTCATGAAGTCCTCTGCCTGGCGGAACTGCTCCCGGTCGTCCGAGACGAAGTAGCGCACGAGGACGTTCGTATCGACGCCGATCACCGCTTCTTCACGCGCTCCTTCGAGTGCTCGCGCATGATGGCCTCGTTCATTTCCTCGATCGTCACCGGCCGCCGCCGCTTTGGTATGACGTCCTTGAGGATTCCAGCCATCTCTCGAACATCGCCGTTCTTCGGCCAGAGAGTGACCCGCCGGCGCTGACTATCGATGACGAAAAGGACTTCGTCGCCCGGCATCAATTTCAGGTAGTCCCTGACCTCTTTCGGGATGGTGACTTGTCCTTTGCTCGTGACCTTCGTTCTGGGCATGGCGGTTCTCCGGTAAGAATTTTAGACGAAATTCTTACCGGCGCGCCCTACTCCACCTTCAACGTATCCCCGTCGTACACCACGCCGTCCTTCACCACCCAATGCACCTTCGCGCTGTTGTGAATGTCTTCGAGTGGGTTCGCGTCGAGCACCACGAAATCCGCGAGCTTGCCGGACTCGATCGAGCCGAGGTCGGTGGCGAAGCCGAGTTTGTCGGCGGCGGAGAGGGTGGCGGCGCGGAGGGCTTCGTGCGGGGTCATGGCGTAGCCGGGCGTCGGGGCGCCTTCGCCGGCGTGGGCCCAGATCTCCCAGTGCGGGCCGAGGCCCTGGACCTGGCCGTGTGCGCCCATCGAGACGTGGCCGCCGGCGCGCGCGACGAGCGCGGCGCCGTGCGCGACCGTCGGGAACTGGTACTCCGACGGATCGATCCAGGCGTGGCGGCGGTACTTCGCGTCGATGATGAAGTGCGGCGTGAAGCGGCGCAGCTTCGGGTCATCGTGCAGGTTGAGCAGCGTCTGCCAGAGGTACTCCTCGCCCCACGGTCCGCCGTACGACACGATCAGCGTCGGCGTGTAGTACGTGCCGGACTTCGCCACCAGCTGCACCACGTCATTGCGGATCTCCACCGGGAGGGAATGCTCGAACGACGTATAGCCGTCGACCGCCATCGACAGATCGGAGGCCAGCTCCCCCGCGCCCTCCGCCGTCAGCAGCATGTGCTCCCCGCGCGACGCCTCGGCGAACCAGATGCGCTGCGAGCGGCCCGGCTGCTGGTACACCTTGATCATCCGCGCGCCGTACGCCTTCATCCGGCGCACCTGCCGCTTCGCGTCGTCGAGGTTGTCGACGTCGGCGAAGATGTCGGTCTGCGCGCCGCCGTACAGCACATCGCCCGACGAATAAACGCGCGGCCCGATCATGAAGCCGCCGTCGACCATCTCCGCCTGCGAGAAGACGTCGAGCGACGGCGCCGACGGGTCGTAGATCGTCGTCACCCCGTACGCCAGGTTCGCCGCGTACTCCCACTTCGTCTCCGGAAAGAGCTCGAACGACGAATAGTGCATGTGCGCATGCGTGTCGATGATGCCGGGGATGATCGTCTTGCCGCTGCCGTCGATCACTTTCGCACCGTCCGGCGCCTTCAGGTTCGCGCCGACCGACGTGATGCGATTGCCGGTCACGAGGACGTCGGCGTGCTCCAGCACCTCGTCGCCTTTCATCGTGATGACGCGCGCGTTGCGGATGACGGTCGTGCCCGTGCGCTCGGGACGCGGCGTCACGAGATCGATGGTGATCGATTCGGATTTCGGCACCTTGAGCTTCGGCTCGTCCTCGGACGGTTTCTTGTCGTCGGCCTTCTCTTTCGTGTCGGCCTTCTTCCGTTCCGCCTCGACGAACGCCAGCGCGCTCGCCAGGGGGAGGCGGTGGAACTGATTGCCGAGGTTCCAGGTGATCGTCTTGCCGCCATCGGCCCAGTCGACGTAACCGCCGGCGTCTTCCGACAGCCGCCACACCGGCACCGAGCCTTCCTTCAGCGACACCGACGGCGGCTCCTTCAGCGCCACGTTCGGCAACGGCGTGACGTAGACGTTGTCGCGCGACGTGAACGCGAGCCACTTCTCGTCGGGCGACGGCACCAGGTCGCCGATCGCGGGAAAGCGCAGCAGCTTGCGCTTGTCCGTGCCGTCGAGGCGGACCGAGACGAGGTCGTTCTTCGGATCATCGCCCTGCTTCTGCGGCTTGATGTAGTCGCGATAGAAGAGCCGCGTGCCGTCGGCGTTGAACCACGCCTGCGGATGGAAGCGGAACGTGTCGGCGACGGTGACGGTCGTGACGAACTGCAGATCGCCGCCGGATGATGGCATCCAGGTGATGTCGAAATTGTCCTGCTCTTCCGGCTGCCGCTCGCGGAACTCGAGGCCGCCGCCGCGGATCACGGCGAGCTTGTCGCCGCTCGGCGACCACTCCGGATTCGCGTAATGCCCGGCGATCTTCGTCAGTTTCTCCGGCGTGCCGCCGGCCAGCGGCACGCGCCAGACGTCGCCGCCGTTCTTGTCCGACCACGAGACGTACGCGACCCACTTGCCGTCGGGCGACACCGCCGGCGCGTACTCGCGCTTCGGCAGATTCGGATCGTCCGGCGTGAGCCGCCGCGGCGCGCCGGCCGCCTTGCCGTTCTCGATCGACTGCGCCCACGCGCGGCCAAACGCATCGAAGACGACCGTCTTCCCATCGGGTGATTGTGACGTCCAGCGGAGAATGCGCGCGTGCAGCGGTCCGCTCTCGACGCGGTCCTGGAACGCCACGCGCGGCGCAAGCCACTGCTCGACGTCGGCGGTGAACGGGATGTTCGTGAGGTTCCCCGACGCGACGTCGACGCGCGCGAGCTTGCCGTGATTGCAGAAGAAGATCGTCCGCCCGTCGCGCGAGATCGCGTAGTTCGGCCAGACGTCCATCGCGGTGAAGCCTTCCTGCTCGTCGCGCGTCACCTTCGGCACGAGCACGTGCTCGGCGCCGCTGGCGAGATCGCGCGCGACGAGATCGGTATCGGCATCGCGGCGGCTGACGAAGAAGAGCCAGCGGCCGTCGGGCGAGATCAGCGGACGGGCCGCGCCGCCGATGCCGCTGGTGAGCTGCGTCGTGTCGCCGTTGCGGCGGTCGTAGCGCTTGATCGACCAGAGTCCGCCGCTGAGATCGGGCGTGTAGCTGAAGTGCACGTCGCGCGCGGCGAAGTAGATGAAGCGGCCGTCGGGCGAGAAGACCGGGCCCGCGGAGTTGTTGATCTCATCGCTCGACGTCAGCTTCACGCCGGAGCCGCCGTAGAGACTCCACATCCAGAGCTCGACCGGCGGGATGCCGCCGCGCCGCGCGTCCTGGTGCCGCGCCACGAGGTACTCGCCGTCGGGCGACCACGCCGCGGAGCGGACGTAGAAACCTTTCTCCTGCGTCAGCGCGCGCGGATTCGAGCCGTCGGCGTTCATCAGCCACACGTTCTCGATGCCGCTGCGGTCGGACGTGAACGCGATCGTTCTGCCGTCGGGCGAATAGCGCGGGTGGTAGTCCCACGCCGGGCCCTTCGTCAGCGCCTTCGCTTTGCCTCCGGCGACCGGCAGCGTGTAGAGGTCGCCGAGGATGTCGAAGAGGAGCGTCTGGCCGTCGGGCGAGAGGTCGACGGAAGACCACGTCGCCTCGTCAGTCGTAAACATCACATGACGCGCGTCGGGACGCGGTTTATTGATGTCGTCGACCGGATCGAAGGGTTTCGTTTTCGGGGCGTCTTTGCCGAGGGCGGCGACGGCGATCAGGAAAATCAGGACGAGCTTCTTCACATGGACCTCCCGAGATGGACAGCGAGCATATCGAGCGGCGGGCGGGACAGTTGCAACAAAACACGATCATGATCCGGGGCCTCTGCCTGCTGCTCCTGCTCGCGCCGCGACTGCTCGCGCGCGAGGTGGCGATCACGTTCGACGACCTTCCCGACCTCGACGACGATCTGCACTCGTACCAGCGGGAGGCGCAGATCACGAACGAGCTGGTGTCGCGGCTGCGCGCGTTGCACATCCCGGCGATCGGCTTCGTGAACGAGGAGAAGCTCGAGGACGATCCGCGCGGCGAGGAGCTCCTCGGCGTGTGGCACCGCAACGGATTCGAGCTCGGCAATCACACGTACTCGCACAGCGAGCTGCCCGCGGTGGGCGCCGAGGAGTTCAACTGCGACATCGATCGCGGCGACGAGATCACGACGCGCGTCGCCGGGCATCCGCCGCTGTGGTTCCGCCATCCGTATCTCGAGACCGGGCAGACGCCGGAGCAGCGCGATGCGGTCGAGCACTTTCTCGCGCGGCACGGCTACCTCGTCGCGCCGGTGACGATCGATGATTCGGACTGGATCTTCGACACGGCGTACGACGTGGCGAGCTGGTGGCGGCGCCCGTCCATCCGCCGCGCCTACATTAATTACATGCGGCAGCGTTTCGAATGGGCAGAGTACGAGTCGCGCCTCGTCTTCGGCCGCGACGTCCCGCAGATCCTCCTGCTCCACGCCTCGACGCTCAACGCCGACACGCTTGACGCGCTGGCCGGCATGATCCGCGGCCGCGGCTACACGTTCGTGACGCTCGCTGATGCGGTGTCCGACTCCGCGTACGCGTCACGCGACGAGTGGGTGGGCGGCGGGGTGGGCTGGATCGAGCGGTGGGGCATCACGGCCGGAATGGCCGAGGCCGTATTCGAGTCCGATCCGCAGGTTCCGGGGTGGATCCAGAAGATTGCGAAGCAGCGCGAGGACTAGCTGCAACCCAACCTCCTAACTTTGCGTAATCCTCATCGTCAGAGGACATATGCGCAAACTTGGATACATGTTGCTGGTGCTCATTCTGGTTGCGGGGGGCAGCGTCGCGGTTTACGCATGGGCGCGCAATGGGCGTAAATCGAAGGACGGGCTGAAGGAAGTCGAGGTCACGACCGGGTCGATCGTCGAGAAGGCCGTCGCCGTCGGCCAGATCCAGCCGCGGCAGAAGTTCCAGGTCAAATCGAAGATCTCCGGCATCGTGCGCCGCGCGCTCGTGCAGGTGGGCGACACGGTGAACACCGGCGACCCGCTCTTCGAGATCGCGCCCGATCCGACGCCGCTCGAAGTCAGCGAAGTCGATCGCCGCGTCGACTCCGCGCAGGCGTCGTTTCGGAAGGCCGAGGCCGACTATCAGCGCGCCACGGAGCTGTCGAAGGGCGGCGTGTTGCCGAAGTCGGACGTCGATGCGCGGAAGGAATCGTACGAGCTCGCGCGCGTGGCGTTGATGAAGGCGGAGCAGGACCGCGACCTGACGCGCAAGGGGCGCCTCACCGCGTCCGGCACCGAATCGATCATCCGCGCGCCGGCCGCCGGCACGATCCTCACCCGCTCCGTGAATCCGGGCGACCCGATCGTCCCGCTCACCTCGTACCAGCCGGGCACCGAGATGGCGACCGTCGCCGACATGCGCGATCTCATCTTCAAGGGCACGGTCGACGAGATCGACGTAGGCAAGCTCTCCGTCGGCATGATCACGCGCATCAAAGTCGGCGCGCTGCCGACCGACGTCGTGACCGGCCACGTCTCCCGCATCGCGCCGCAGGCGCAGCAGAAGGAAGGGGCGACGCTGTTCGACGTCGAGGTCGAGCTCGACCCGACGAGCAAAATCACCCTCCGCGCCGGCTACTCCGCGAACGCCGACGTGATCATCCGCGAGAAGAAAGATGTGCTGATGATCCCCGAGCGCCTGGTGACGTTCGAGGACGGCGGCAAGAAAGCCACCGTCGAAGTGCGCGGCGGCGCCGATCCGAACGCGCAACCGAAGAAAGTCGAGATCAAGACCGGCATCAGCGACGGGTTGAATGTCGAGGTGACGTCGGGACTGGACAAGGGCGCGAAGGTGATTGAGCGGCCGCCGAAAGAAATCTCGTAACAAGCTCAAAAGCTCAATAGCTCACCATGCTCAGTTTAAAAGACGTCTTCCGCCAGCTGATCCGCGACCTGCGCGCCGAGAAGCTCCGCACCTTTCTCACGATCTTCGGGATCGTGTGGGGGACGGTCGCGATCTCGCTGATGCTGGCGTTCGGCACCGGGCTGCACAAGCACCTGATCGTGCAGACCGCCGGCCTCGGCGACCGCATCGTGATCGCGTGGCCGGGCTCGACCTCGATCCCGTTTCAAGGGCTCGGCAAAGGGCGGCGGCTGCGCGTCACCGACGAAGACGTCGCCTTCATCGAATCGCAGGTGAAAGAGCTGCGCGGCATCTGCGGCGAGTACGAGACGAACCTCCGCGTCGACTACAACACGAAGAACCTCAGCGTCGACACCGCCGGCATCAACGCGGTGTACGGCAGGATGCGCAACCAGGTGCCGGCGATGGGCGGCCGCTTCATCGACGAGCTCGACGTCAACCTGCAACGCCGCAGCGCGTTCCTCGGAAACAAGCTGGCGAACGATCTCTTCGGCAGCGTCGATCCGGTCGGCAAGACGATCCTCGTCAATCACTCGCCGTTCGTGATCGTCGGCGTGCTGCAGAAGAAACAGCAGGACTCGAACTACAGCGGCCCGGACGACCAGAAGATGTACATCCCTTGGACGACCTATCGCGCGCTGACCGGCGAGAAGTACGTCGACGACATCGTCTTCCAGGCCGACGCGACCTCCGAGACGAAGAAGGTCATCGACCGCGTGCGCGCCGCGCTGGCCAAGAAGCTCCGCTTCGATCCGACGGACAAGGAAGCCCTCGGCGCGTGGGACACGACGGAGCAGTTCAAGTTCTTCGACAACTTCATGCTCGCGTTTAACGGCTTCCTCGGCATCATCGGCGTGCTGACGCTCGTCGTCGGCGGCATCGGCGTCTCGAACATCATGAACGTCGTGGTCGAGGAGCGGACCCGCGAGATCGGCATCAAGATGGCCCTCGGCGCGAAGCAGCGCTGGATCCTCCTGCAATTCCTGATGGAGACGATGCTCGTCACCGCCCTCGGCGGCGTCGTCGGCTTCGCCATCTCGATCGGCATCTGCGCGGTGTTTCCGAAGGCCGCCGAGGAGTTCGTCGGACATCCGTCGGTGTCGCCGGTCGTCGCGCTGCTCACCGCGCTGTCGCTCGGCATCGTCGGACTCGTGGCCGGCTACTTCCCGGCGCGCGACGCATCGAGACTCGATCCGGTCGTGGCGATGAAACTATGAGCGACTTCCACATCGTCTACACCCTCTTCGCCAGCTCCGCGCGGCTGCAGCGCAAGCGCGCCTACCTGACGATCGCCGCGATTGCGTGGGGCACCGTCGCGATCCTGATGCTGCTTGCATTCGGCGAAGGGTTGCGGCGGCAACTGGAGAAGAACCGCCGCTCGACCGGCGAGAACCTCGCGATCATCTGGCCGAGCGAGACGTCGAAGCCGTACAAAGGACTCCCCGCCGGCCGCGCCATCCGCCCGCGCGTCGCCGACGTCGACTTCATCCGCGAGCGCCTTCCCGAGCTGGCGGCGGTACACGGCGAGATCCAGACGTGGCGTCCCGCCGTGTACGGCCGCACGACGAAAAACCTCCGCGTCATCGGCGCGAACTGGAGCTACGGCGAATCGCGCAAGCACTACCCGCAGGCCGGCGGCCGCTTCTTCAACGCCGAGGACGAGCAGCAGCGCCGCCGCGTGATCTTCCTCGGCGACGAGATCGCCAAGGACCTCTTCCACGACGAGGAACCGGTCGGCAAGACGCTGCTCGTCAACAACTCTCCGTACCTCGTGATCGGCGTCATGCAGCACAAGACGCAGATGGGGATGTACGGCGGTCCGGATTCCAATCACGCCGTCATTCCGATCACAACGTTCCGCGCGCAGTTCGGCCGCGAGCAACTCAACGAGCTGGTGATCGAAGTCAAAGACCCGGCCTCGATGAAGTCGGAGCTGCGCAAGCTCAACGAGCTGCTCGGCCCGAAGTTCGGCTATGACCCGACCGACGACCGCGCCATGCCGACGTGGGACTTCGTCAAGGGCGCCGAGATGAACAAGAAGATCCTCCTCGGCATCCAGCTCTTCCTCGGCATCGTCGGCGCACTGACGCTGATCATCGGCGGCGTCGGCGTGGCCAACATCATGTACGCCGTGGTCAAGGAGCGGACGCGCGAGATCGGCGTGAAGATGGCCCTCGGCGCGAAGCGGCGCTGGATCATCATCCCATTCGTCGCCGAGGGGATGTTGTACACGCTGATCGGCGGGGCGCTGGGGATCATCATCGCCACGCTCATCGTCGCCGCCTGCAGCTTCATCCCGGTCGAATCGAACAAGGTGCTGGCATTCCTCGGACGCCCGACGCTCTCGCCGATGATCGGCGTCGCGACGTCGGCGATCCTCGGCATCATCGGCCTGCTGGCCGGCTACTTCCCCGCGCGGCGCGCAGCGTCGGTCGATCCGGCCGCAACGCTGCGCTACGAATAGGAACCCGAATGAACATCATCGAGATGCGCAACATCCGCAAGACATACGACACCGGCAAGGTGAAAGTGGAGGCGTTGAAAGGCGTCGATCTCGAGATCAAGAAAGGGCAGATGGTCGCGATCGTCGGCCCCTCCGGCTCCGGCAAGTCGACGCTGATGAACCTCCTCGGCTGCCTCGACACGCCGACCGACGGGCACTATCAGCTCGGCGGCGAGAACGTGGCCGGCGTGACGCGCGATCAGCTCGCCGAGATCCGCAACCGCCGCGTCGGATTCGTCTTCCAGAACTTCAACCTGCTGCCGCACATCAGCTCACTGGAGAACGTGGAGCTGCCGATGCTCTTCGGCGGCATGCCGGTGCGCGAGCGCCGCGAGCGCGCCACGGAGCTGCTGACGCGCGTCGGACTCGGCGAGCGGACCGAGCACAAGCCGACCGAGCTTTCCGGCGGCCAGATGCAGCGCGTGGCCATCGCCCGCGCGCTAGCGATGGAGCCCGACATCATCCTCGCCGACGAGCCGACCGGAAACCTCGACACCAGCTCCGGCAGCGACATCATGTCGATCTTCACCGACCTCTGGAAACAGGGCCGCACGCTGGTGATCATCACGCACGATCCCGCGCTGGCCAGCCGCGCCTCGCGCGTGGTGGAGATCCGGGACGGGGTGGTGGTGCGGGATCACAACAACTAAATCGGAAGCTTCTCGATGAAGCTTTGCGGAAACGTCGTCGAGACGCCATCGCCCGTCCATTGCTCCGTGGTGGTGATCACGCCGATCGTCCCACCGTCGCCCGGTTGCAGGACGACGTTCGCGCGCACGATCTCGCTCTGCTTCATCTCGAGCTTGTCCACGAACGCCCCCTGGAATCCTTCGAGCCTGACCTCGACGCTACATGCGCCACCCGGGCATTCGATGCTGAACACCCCATTTGCGTCCGTGACCGCGTGCCGCTCGCTGCCGCTCTTCTCGTCGCGCAGCAACACGGTGACGCCGGGCAACACGGCGCCTGTCTCGCCGTCGCGCACGACGCCAAGGAAGACCGCCTGCAGCGGATTCGACGACCGTTCGTGCCCGAGGGACATGCCGGGCGTTTCTTTTTTCGGCCGAGACGTCGCGCAGCCGGCGGCGAGCGACGAAAGACTCAGGAGCGCCGCCATGACCGCGGAACCGAAGCGCGAGATCCGCCGCCGCGCGGTCTTCAACATCGACGGGCAATCACGCGTCAGCAGCGTGCCGTCGGCCCGGCGATACATCCGCGCGCAGACGCGCCCATTGCTGCGCATCAGAAGCTCGCGAATCTCGTCGCGCGTCATCTCCGCGAAGTTGTAGACGTGCAGCTCGCAGAGCGAACAATGGCGGATCCGCTCATCACCCGCCATGCGATCCCAACTCGCGGGACACGGGCTGGCGACGCGGATCTTCGCGAGTGGATCGTATCGTCCCGGCATGACGCGTTCACTGTAGCGCCGACGGCCGCAGGAAGCTGTCACCGAGACGGAAACAGGTCGTTACGAACGATCCTCTGCTGTCGCAGCGATTACCATGCGCGCATGAAAGCGCGGATCGTCCTCCTGCTCGCCCTCGCCCTCCCTGCCTTCGGCCAGCTCACGCCCGCCGACTTCGCGGGATTGCGCGACGTCGGCGCGCCGCGCCTCTCGCCCGACGGCTCCCGCATCGCGTACACCGTGCGCCAGCCGTCGCTCGACGATGACAAGAACCACACGCACATCTGGCTGGCGAGCTGGGACGGCGCGGACATCCGGCAGCTGACGTTCAGCGACAGCAGCGAGTCGTCGCCGAAATGGAGCGCGGACGGCAAACAGCTCGCGTTCCTCTCCAGCCGCGGCAACGATGACGACCTCGATCAGCTCTGGATCATGAACCTGCAGGGCGGCGAAGCGGAGCGCGTGACCGAGTTCAAAGGCAGCGTCGACGACTTCGACTGGTCGCCCGACGGCAAGCACCTCGCGCTGATCGTCGAGGACGCGGAGCCGAAGGTCGAGAAGGACAAGACGAAGCCGCCGGTGGTCATCAACCGCTTCCAGTTCAAGCAGGACAAAGAGGGCTACCTCACCACCAAACGTCAACATCTTTACCTTTTCGACTCGTCCACGAAGAAGAGCGAGCTCCTCACGCCCGGCGCGTTCAACGAAGGGCTGCCGGCGTTCTCCCCCGACGGCGCGCGCATCGCGTTCGTCAGCAAGCGCCACGACGACATCGACCGGACGGCCGACTGGGACGTGTTCGTGATCGACGCGAAGGCCGGCGCCACTCCGCGGCAGCTGACCAACACGCCGAACGAGGACAACGATCCGGAGACGGAGAGCGAGCTGGCGTGGAGTCCGGACGGCAAGTCGATCGCGTTCATTCAGCGGGGCGATCCGAAGCTGATTTATTACGCGGGACATCGTGTGGCGACCGTGGACGTGGCGGGCGGGTTGGCGAACCCGCCCCACATTGTTGCGGATGATCGGGCGGCTTCGAATCCGCGGTGGGTGGGCGGCAAGCTCACGTATCTCGTGGAAGACGATCGGACCGTTGGGCTGCACGACATCGCGTCGGGGAAGCGGACGATCATCGGGTACGACGTCGCGGGCGGGCACACCGTCCTGCTGTCGAGCGACGACATGCATCCGGCGGAGCTCTTCGCCGCCGACGGCCGGCAGATCACGCATCACAACGACGCCTGGCTCGCCGCGCACAAGCTCGCGGCCACGAGCGAGCTCGATTTCAAGAGCAAGGACGGGACGGAGATCCACGGCTTCGTCGTGACGCCGCCCGATTTCAATACATCGAAAAAATATCCCGCCATCCTCCGCATTCACGGCGGCCCGGTGTCGCAGTTCTCGCATCGCTTCAATTTCGAATGGCAGCTCTTCGCCACGAACGGCTACGTCGTCGTGGCGGCAAATCCGCGCGGCTCGTCGGGCCGCGGCGAGGCGTTCTCGAAGGCGATCTGGGCGGACTGGGGACACCTCGATGCGCAGGACGTCCTCGCCGCCGTCGACACGATCGTCGCCCGCGGCCTCGCCGATCCGAATCGCCTCGGCGTCGGCGGCTGGAGCTACGGCGGCATGCTGACCAACTACGTCATCGCGCAGGACCGCCGCTTCAAAGCCGCGACCAGCGGCGCGTCGATCTCGAACATCCTCGCCGGCTACGGCACCGACGAATACGTGCGCGAGTACGAGCTCGAGCTCGGCCGCCCGTGGGAGCATCCGGAGATCTGGACGCGCATCTCGTTCCCGTATCTGCACGCCGACCGCATCACCACGCCGACGCTCTTCCTCGCCGGCGACAAGGACTTCAACGTGCCGCTGCTCAACAGCGAGCAGATGTACCAGGCGCTGCGCTCACTCGGCGTCCCGACGGAGCTGATCATCTACCCCGGCCAGTTCCACGGCATCACCAAACCGAGCTACGTGCGCGACCGCTACCAGCGCTATCTCGACTGGTACGCGCGTTTCCTGAAGTAGCTCTCGGCCGCCAGCTCGAGCCCTTCGCGGTCGATTGCAAACGGCGGATTCGCGAGGAACGTCGCGCGGAAGCGTTCGTCGATGAACAGCCGCGCGAGCACATCCTCCCCCGCCGTCGTCGTCATCCCGAGCGTAGTCGAGGGACCCGGGCGGGCGGGGGCTGCCGGGGACGTGCCGCGCGCCGCCGCCCGCCCAGCTGGCTCGACTACGCTCGCCATGACGGTGAAGCGCGCCCGATCCAACTCCGCAAGCAACTCCTCGAACCGCGGATACCGCCCATCCCTCTCCAGCACCACCGTCAACTCCTCCCCCCGCCGCCCCGCCAGCTCGCGAAGCAACGCGAACACCGGATCGGGCGTCGCGTGCAGATGATCATCGAGAATCCGGTCGCGCACCATCCGCCCGCCGGCGAGATGCACGTACGCGATCGGCAGCTCGTCGATCGCCGCGAGAAACTCGCTCGCGCTCCAGCCGAAGTTCGTCGCGTTCGCATGCAGGTTGTGCAGATCGAGCAGCAGCGGGACGCCGCACGCGCCGATCGCCTCGCGCACGAACTCGCTCTCGCTCATCTCGCTCAGCGGCGGATCGATCAGCGTCGCGATGTTCTCCAGCGCCGGCGCGATGCCGGTGATCCGCTTCGCCCGCGCCACGTTCGACGCGAGCCCTTCGATCGTCGCGCGCGTGCGCGGCGGCGCGGCGAGGTGCCCGATCTCCACCCCTCCCGCTCTCACGAACGCCAGATGTTCGGACCACGCGGCCGGCCGCACGGCATCGATCAGCCGCGCCATTTTCTCCAATCGCCGCGCCTCGACCGGATGCACCGACGCGAGCCCGAGCGACGTCCCGTGCAGGATCATCGGCAGCGTGTTGCTGAGGAACCGCAGCGCGCGCAGGTCGCGCCCGCGCGCGTCGAGCCAATCCTCGGCGATCACCTCGACGACGTCGATGCGGTCGAGGTTCGCGAAGATCGACGCCGCCAGCTCCGGGCGCCAGCCGAGGCCTGCGATCAGCTTCCGCATCCGCCGCAGCCTCCTCCGCAGCCTCCGCCGCAACTGCTGCCGCAGGAACTGCCGCACGATGAACCGCCGCTGCTCGACGATGCGACCGCCGGCGCCGGGATCAACTGTTTCGCAAACGGGAAAAGCGCTTCCGGGACCAGTGCCGCGCCGAAGACCGCGGCGAGCATGACCAGCTCCGTCGTCGCCCCGTGCTTCGTGGCGATGCCGGCGCGGGTGCGCAATCCGGCGAAGAGCCGCTGCAGATCGCGCAGCATGCCGGTGCCGCGCTCCGTGCGCGGCGACGTCGTGAACGTCTTGAGCATCACGCAGGCGACGATCGTGAGAAGCACGAGGAACTGGACGTTGCTCCGTCCCCGTCCGAGCGCGATCACGATCTTCGTCAGCGACACGCCGCCGAGCACGACGAGCATCACGGCGTACAGCGTGTTGCGCGCGGCCTTGATGCGCGCGTTCGGCATCAGTCCGAGGTGCTCGAGCTTTTTCGCGTACTCGTCGCACGCGTGAATGAGGCCGAAGTCGGTGAAGAGCTCCGACGACTGCTTCCACGTCTTGTACTTCTCCAGGATCTTTTTCTCGATCGGCTTGCGGCCATGTTCGCAGTCGACGAAGTCGTGCGTCTTCATCTGCGTGCCGTTCGCGGCGAGGAGATCGCGATCGATCAACGAGATGGTAGCGACGCGGATCGCTTCCGGCGCCTGGCCGCGCAGATACGCGATGAGATACGGGTCCGACACGACCTTCGCCGGATCGGCCTCCGACCCGAGCGTCCACTCCATGACGCGGCGCAGGATCACCGTCACGCCGAACACGAGCAGCGTAAAGACGATGTAGAAAACGAGGAACGCCGGTCCGCGCCAGTCGAACGGATTCACGGCAGCTCCGCGGCCCGTTGATGCATCCACTGCGCGAGCCGTGCAACATCGAACAGCACGCCCGCCGCCGTGCCCGGCGCGAGCATCCTCCGCTCACGCGCCTCGGAGATGTACGGCAGGACGGCCGCAAACGGCGAGCCGACGACAAGCGTCGCCAGCGCGCTCTTCGGATCGGACGCCGCGCGTCCCTCCAGCTCGAGGATCGCCGCCGCGGCGGTGCGCAGCGGACCGGCGGCATCGGCGATGACCGCGGCCGCCTGCTCCTCGCGCAGGCTCCGCTCCGCGTACGCGTCGCGCAGCCGGAGCGTCTGGTTCAGCAGCACCTGCCGCACGCGGCGGACCAACGCGTCGCGCGAGATCGTCAACGTGTTGACCACATCGTCGCCGACCAGGACGACGTGCCGCCACCGGATGTCGTCGAACTTGTTCGCGAAGGCCTCCGCCGCGGCGGGCAGCTCGCTCTCCAGCACGAACATCGCCTGCAGATCGATCGCCGCCTGCGCCGCGCGGAGCGGCTCCCGGATCGCATCGAGCTCGTTCCGCTCCAGCGTCCGCAGGACGATCAACACATTGACGTCCGACGTCGCCCGCAGCTTCCCCTCCGCCGCCGAGCCGAAGAGGATCAGCGAACGGAGGTTCGTTCCGAAGGCCGCGCGTGCGGCGTCGGCGAAGAGGCCGAGGGCCTGCGAGACCGGCTCAGGAAGCGGCGGTAATGACATCGATACGGACTAATGTAGCACCGCCCGGCGCGCGGGCACACCGGCTGCACGACGACCTGCATGCGCCACGCTCTGGCAGTCGCGCTGCTGCTGATCGCAGCGACGGCGACGGCGAAACCGCATGCGCCGGCGCATGCGAGCCGCGCGCCGCGTGACGTGCTGCCCGACCTCGCGCACGAGCGCGTCGACTACTGGGTCGCGGCGTTCAGCAAGGTCCACGAGTACCACGCGAAAATCGCCGAAGGGTTCGTGCGGAAGGCGAAGTACCAGAACTATCTCGAGCGTGAATTGCGCAAGCGCGGCATGCCGCAGAACTTCGGCCGATGCGCGCAGCATCGCGCCGCCGGCGCTCGTCGTCGCCATCGTCTGCAGCGCGGCGAGCACGCGCGCGCGATCGGTGGTCAGCGCGACGTCCTCTTTCAAACCGGGATTCCACGAGACGACCATCGCCTCGTCATTCGTCCGCATCGTCGTCTCGATGAACGTCTTCATCGACGCCAGCACGCGATTGCGGTTGAAGCGCTGCATCGATGTGTTGTCGAGAAAGACGATGAGATGACGGCGCTCCGCCGGCGTCGCCGCCGTCCCGCCGCTCGCCGCTCCCGCGCCGGCCCGCTCGTTGATCTCCAGAAAATTCGTGATCTCTTTCCGCTTGCCGTTCTCGAAGAGCTCGAAGTCGTCGCGGGTCAGACCGGTGACAGGTTTGCCGCTTCGATCCGTGACGACGACGTCGACGTCAATAACGCGGACTTCCAGCGTCTCCCCGTACGGAGCCTTCTGCTGAGCCAATGCCGAAAACGCGATCAGGAACGCCGGGACGAGCATACGATTCATGGATGAGAAGAGGCTTGTTCGTCCTGCTTCTTACCGCCGCGTGGCCCGCGCTGGCGGGGATGGTGATCGATTTCGATTGCCATGCCGAAACGACCGCGCCGTATTCGTTCACCGCGCGCGTCAGCATCGACGGACCGAACGCGCGCTACGACACGATCGAAGGGCTGCACCCGGTTTTCAATCCGAAGATCACCGTGATCTCGCGCGACGAAGGCGAGACGCTGATCATCATCGATCACAAACAGAAGACGTACTTCATCCGCAAGTCGCGCGCGATGTCGGGCCCGCTCTCGACATGGAAGGCGCCCGGCACGACCGGCGACTCCGGCATGACGTTCGACGTCGAGCGGCGCGAGGAGACCGGCACGATCGCCGGCCGCGCGGTGCGCCGCCACGACGTGCGCGCCGATTACGACCTGCGGATGAAGATCGAAGGCGAGAAGATGAGCGCGCACGTGAAGTCGGACGGCATCTTCTGGACGATCGACGCGCGCAACGACGCGCTGCCGTTCGGCCTCGAGTTCGCGTTCAAGAGCGGCTTCGAATCGCTCGATCACAAAGTCGAGCGCCGCCTCCCCCGCATCGGCATCCCGCTCCGCCAGATTGTGACCGTGACGCGCACGATCGCCGGCGGTGCGCCGATCTCCGAACGCTTCGAAGCGACGGCGACGAAGGTGTCGGAGGAGAAGCTCGATTTCAGTCTCTTCCAGCCGCCGATGGGCTATCAGTTCAAGGAGCCGACGTTCGGGTTCGATTAGTTACTTCTGATGTTGGGCGCAAAAGTACGTCGTCCTCCCCGCCACCACCGCGCGCTTGATCGTGCCGCCGCATTTCGGACAGCGCTCGCCCTGCTCGCGCGGCAGGCGGCGATCCGGTTTCCGCACGATCTTCCGCATCGTCTCGAACACCGCCCGCACCTCGGCATCCTTTAATTTCTCGACGCTGCGCTTCGGATTGATCCCCGTCTCGTACAGCGTCTCGTCGACGTACAGATTGCCGAGTCCCGCGACGAGCGCCTGCGACATCAGCTGCGCCTTGATCGCGCCGCGGCGTTTCCGCACCAGCTCGCGGAAATCGTCGGCGCCGAACTTCGAATCCAGCGGATCGCGCCCGAGGCGGTGCGCGGCGATGAAGGCGTCGGGATCGTCGATCAGGTCGACGACGCCGAAGAGCCGCATGTCTTCGAACGCGAGGTGCGAGCCGTCGTCGAAGTCGAAGACGACGCGGGCGAAGCGCGGCTCCTTCCGGACGTCACGATAGAACGCCAGATCTCCGGTCATCCCGAAGTGCAGATGCAGCCAGACGCCCTCCGCATCGATGAAGAGATGCTTCCCATGCCGCCGCACGCGCGTGAACGTCCGCCCGCGCAGCCTGCGCACGAACGCGTCCTTGCGCGTCTCGCCGAGGATGCGCTCGTCGCGGACATCGACCCGCTCGATGCGCCGCTTCAACGCGTGTCGCGCGAAGTAGCGGCCGTATGTTTCGACCTCGGGAAGTTCGGGCATCGCTGAGTCCTGGGTGCTGAGTCCTGAGTCCTGGGTCTGGCGATTTTCAACTCAGCACTCAGCACTCAGCACCCAGCACTCTATACTGCGCCGCGTGAGCGGTCTGCGCCGGAAGGGAAGCGTCGTTTTGCTGTCGGTCTTCTTCTTCTCCGGCATCAGCGCGCTGCTCTATCAGATCGTCTGGCTCAAGTACCTCGGGCTGATTTTCGGCAACACGGTCTACGCCGCCGCCACGCTCATCGCGGTCTTCCTCGGCGGCCTCGGGCTCGGCGCATTCATCTTCAGCCGCTCGTTCACCGCGCGGCGCCCGCTCGTCGTCTACGCGTCCGTCGAGGCACTCATCGGCGCGATCGGCGCGTTCTCTCCGAACGGGTTCGCGCTGCTGAACCGTGCGTACATCGCGGCGTTTCCGTCGGTGCACGGCAGTCCGCTGACCATGACGCTGCTGCGCATCGCGCTCGCCGGAGCCTTCCTGCTGCCGCCGACGATCCTGATGGGCGGCACGCTCCCGCTGCTCGTCCGCTGGTTCAGCGGCGATCAGGAAGGGAGCGGCATCGCGGTGTCGGCGCTCTACGCGGTGAACACGCTCGGCGCGACCGCCGGCGTGGCGCTCGCGGGGTTCGTGCTGATTCCGCGCGTCGGATTGCTGACGACGATCTTCGTCGCGGTGATGTTGAATTTCGCGCTGGCGCTTTCGTCGGCGGCGATCCCCTCACCCGCCCTTCGGGCACCCTCTCCCGCCGCCGCGGGAGAGGGGCGTTACAACTTCCTGCTCGTCGCATCGGCGCTCATGGGACTTGCGGCGATCGCGGACGAAGTGTTCTGGTCGCGCATCCTCGTGCTGCACCTCGGCAGCAGCGTCTACGCCTACTCGCTGATGCTGTTCGCGTTTCTGATCGGCATCGGCATCGGCAGCGCGGTCGTCGAACGCTTCATCGATCGGATCGACGTTGCGAAAACCCTCGGCATCATCGAGGTCGCGCTGGCGATTGCGCTCGCGCTGCAGGTGCATGCGTTCGCGCACTTCTCCGACTTTCTCGGCGTTCTGGTCCGGCCGTTTTCCGCGGCCGGCGTGACGTCGCCGTTTCCGACACTGCTCGTCGCCGTCGTCACGATGCTCATCATCCCGACGGCGCTCATGGGCGCCGCGTTTCCGCTGACCGTGCGGCTCTACGAGCTGTCGGCGAGCAGGGGCGAGGCGCTCGCGGTCGGGCAGGTCTACCTCGCGAACACGATCGGCAGCATCACCGGCTCGATGCTCGCCGGCTTCGTGCTGATCCGCGCGATCGGCTCGCAGAACGGCCTGTTTCTGATGTGCGCCATCAACCTCGCGCTCGGCGCCTGGTTCCTCGGCAAGCGCAGCCGCCTGCTGATCGCGGGCGCCGTCGTGATCGTGCTCGCCATCGTGCTTGCGAAGCCGAACGACGTCATTCTCTCCGCCGGCATCTTCTCCAATCCGAACGAGCGCATCCTCCTGTTCCGCGAGGACGTCACCGCGACCGTCACGCTGCGCCAGCTCGATCCGCAATACCTCTCGCTCGAGCTGAACGGCGTCAACGTCGCCGGCACCTCGGGTGAGCTGATCGGCACGCAGAAACTGCAGGGCCACATCCCGCTGCTCATCCATCCCAATCCGAAGCGGGTTCTGCACATCGGCTTCGGCAGCGGCGGGACCGGGTGGGCGGTGTCGCGGCATCCGGTCGACAACATCACGATCGCGGAGATCTCACCCGAGGTGCTCGAGGTCTCCAACGCGCGCCTCGGCGTCGTCAATCATGGCGTGCTGCGCGACCCGCGCGTGCACGCGGAGATCAACGACGGCCGCAATTTCGTCCTCGCCACGCCGGAGAAGTTCGACGTCATCCTCTCCGACTCGATCCACCCGCGCTACGCCGGCAACGGTTCGCTTTACACGCGCGATTACTTCGAGCTTTGCCGCAAGCGGCTCAATCCGAACGGCGTGATTTCGATGTGGCTGCCGATGTATTCGCTGACCACGCACAACTATCTGCAGATCGTCCGCGCGTTCCGCGACGTGTTTCCGAACACGACGATCTGGTACGTGCCGAACACGCCGAACACGTTCACGATCGTCATCGGACGGCTGGAGGAAGGCCCGATCCCGATGCAGCGCGTCGCCGCGCACTGGACGCCCGCGGTGGCGCAGGAGCTGTCCGAGATCGGCATCCGCAAACCGGACGACCTCCTCGTCGCGCTGATGCTCGGCCCGCGCGAAGTCGCCCGCATCACGCACGACGTCACGCCACACGTCGATGATGTTCCGTCCGTCGAATACGAAAGCGGCCGCGTCATCGACCGCAACTGGACCTGGTACTCGACGTTCCGCCTGCTCGTCGCCAACCTGACGCCGCTCAGCGACGCGGTAACCGGCGCGTCAGTGGACGTCGCCGAGCAACGCCGCGCGCGCCTCATGGGCGCGCATTTGCGCGTGGCCGCGGAGGTGGTGCGGCGGGAGCATGGGGGGCGGTAGCGGCGCGCCTTGGAGCGCGGCCGTCCCGGCCGCAGCGGTCGGGCGTCTCGCCCGATCGCCGGGAGTAGTCGCCGGCCGAGACGGCCCGGCGACTGCGGGCGCGACGCCCGCGCTCCTCACTATCGCGACGCGAACCTCAGGCAGGCCTGAAGATCTTCGGCCTCCAGGTCGGGCATCTCGTCGAGGATTTCGGCGGCCGTCAGTCCCGAGGCGAAGAGATCGAGCACGTCACTCACACGAATGCGCATGCCGCGCACGCACGGCCTGCCGCCGCACTGTTGCGGATCGACGGTGATCCTGTTTGCGATCTCGGTCACGCCGATGAGTATAGCGAAGCGGATTACCCCTTCTTCGACTTGATCCAGTTGTCGATCCGCTCCTCGAGTACATTCATCGGCAGCGCGCCGGCGCCGAGCACTTCGTCGTGGAACTGGCGGATGTCGAACTTGTCGCCGAGCTCGCGCTTCGCTTTCTCGCGGAGCTCGAGAATCTTCAGCTGGCCTACCTTGTAGCCGAGGGCCTGGCCGGGCCAGACGATGTAGCGGTCGGTCTCGTTCTGCACCTCGATCTCGTCCTGCGCGGAGTGGGCGTGGAAGAAATCGACGACCTGCTGGCGCGTCCACTTCTTGTAATGCAGGCCGGTATCGACGACGAGGCGGATCGCGCGGAGCATCTCGTCCTGCAGCCGGCCGTAGTCGTTGTACGGATTCTCGTAGAAGCCGACTTCCTTCCCCAGCCGTTCCGAATACAACGCCCACCCTTCGACATACGCCGTGTAACCGCCCTGCTTGCGGAAATCGGGAAGCGCCGGCAGCTCCTGCTGAATCGAGAGCTGCATGTGATGGCCCGGAACGCCCTCGTGATATGCCGTCGACTCCATGGAGATCGTCTTGCGCGACGTCGGGTCGTACGTGTTCACGTTGATCCGTCCCGGACGCGAGCCGTCCGGCGCGCCGGTGTTGTAGTCCGCGCCGGCCGCCGACGCCTCGCGGAACGACTCCATCGGCACCACCTCCAGCTTCGCCTTCGGCAGGCGGCCGAAGAGTTGCGGGAGCTTGGCGTACATCTGATCTTCGTAATGCTTGTAGATCTCGATGATCTGTTCGCGCGATTTCGCACGCAGATCCGGATTCGCTTCGATCGCCTTGTTCAGCGACGGCAGGTCGTTGTAGCCGAGGCGCTTCGCGACGTCGAGCATTTCGCCTTCGATGCGCGAGACCTCGCGCAGTCCGAGGTCATGGATCTCCTGCGCGGTCATGTTCGTCGTCGTCGAGCGGCGGATGCGGCTCGCGTAACGCGCGGTGCCGTTCGGCAGCGACCAGACGCCGACCTCGGTCCGGCCGTGCGGCGCGTACTCGTCGCGCACGAATTTCTCGAACTTCGCGTACGCCGGAATGACGTCGTTGCGGATCGCGTCCATGAAGGCAGTGCGGATGCGCGCCTGATCGTCGGGCAGCACCGAGGCGGGGAACTTCGCCAGCGGCAGCGCGAAGGGCGACTTCTCCGGCGCCATCTTCGCGATCTGCCCCGCCTGGTCCGCGACCTTGCCGAGGAGGAACTTCGGCGGCATCAGCTGATGCGCCATCCCCTTCCGCATGTTGGCCTCGGTCTGCTCGAACTGCTTCGGCATCTTGTGCAGGCGCGTGAGGTAGTCGTCGTAGTCCTTCGTCGATGCGAACGACAGCAGCGCGGGGAACTGCGCCGCCTCGAGGTGATAGCCGCTCATCTGCGTGACCGGCATCAGCCAGGGCGTGAACTTCTCGTCCTCGATGTCATTGTGGAGACCGAGGAGCATCAGCTCTTTATCCAGCTTCTCCTGCTCGTCGAAACCGGTCGTGTCGATCGCCTCGAAGCGCTTCACGAACTTCTTCGCCGAGGCGATGTCGGCCAGTGCCGCGGCCTCGGAGAGATCGCTCGATTTGTCGTTCCAGCGGCGGTCGCCGAGCATCGATGCGTACTCCGGCGCGCGGCGCAGTTGATCGTCCCACTGCTCTTTCAGCAAAGCCTTCAAAGCCATGCGGCGCTTGTCGAGACTGGCGGCCGAGAGCTCCTGTGCATTCAGCGACGGCATCGACACAAGTGTAACGATCAAAAGCAGCAGCATTCTTCGCATGGAGGGGGAGTTTAATCGCTTACACTGCGGCTGCGAATGGCGTTCACAGAAGAGAGACACCGCGCGCTGCTCGTCGAGGATGACGCCGGCATTCGGCGACTCGTGGAGCGGTTACTGGAGCGCCGCGGCATCGATGTGGACAGCGCGACGGACGGCGAAACCGCGCTGGCCAAACTCGGCAGCAGCCACTACAAAATCCTGATCCTCGACCTCATGGTGCCGAAGGTGAACGGCTTCCAGATCATCGATTACATCCGGGAGCACAAGCTCGACCTGCCGGTGGCCGTCGTCTCCGCCGTTTCGCAGCAGGCGCTCACGCGTCTCGACCTCGACATCGTGAAGGTCGTGATCCCGAAACCGTTCGACGTCGACGAGTTCACGAAGGCGGTTCTCGCGCTTTGCGAGGATGGGGATTAACGAGCGGTTGAGCGGTTGAGCGGTTCAGCCTGTTGGGAGCCTGGCACATTTCGCGAATCGCAAAGGCGCCGACAGGAGGTTCTCTCGACGTGAAAACACAACGTCTGCTTTTTGCGCTTCTCGCCGTTATCGTTTCTCTTCCCGTCTTCGCCGCGAATCGCTTCTTCGATCTCGACGTGAACGCCGTCTGGGTCGATCCGAACAGCAGCGGCACGTTCAACCGGACCGGTTCGCGTGACGTCGACGTGAACTTCAAAGGCGACCTCGGCTACGGCGCGGCGGCGAACGTCTTCTTCGGCAACAACCTTTCCCTGGAGCTCGCCGCGTCGAAGGTGCAGCCGAAGGCGAATATCAGCGCCACCGGCTCGCCGACGGCGAATCAACAGATGAGCATGATTCCGATCACGGCGGTGCTGCAGTGGCATTTCGCGCCGAACGGCTTCATCGATCCCTACATCGGCGGCGGCGCCGCATATGTCCTGTTCGACGACGTCAGCGGAGCAAATGGCATCAACGACATCGGAGTCGATCGCATCAGATTCAAGGACGATGCGGGCTTCGCCGCGAACGCGGGACTGAGTCTCAGGATTGGCTCGAACATGGCCATCAACGGCGACGTGAAGTACGTTCCGCTGAAGACAAGCGCTACCGCGGTGTTCGTCACCGGACCGAATTCCGAATCGCGCGTGAAGATCAATCCGGTGATCGTCAGCGCCGGAATCGGGTTCCGGTTCTGAGGACTCACTTCACAGCGATCGCCCGCGCCTGCTTGATGTCGGTGATCCCTTTGAACGCCTTTTCGATCGCGTCCTGCAGCAGCGTGCGCATGCCCTGCTGCAGGGCGAGCGAGCGGAGCTCGTCGATCGTCCCCTTGCGCTGGATGGCGCGCTTCAACTCGTCGGTGCCGACCAGCAGCTCGTGCACGCCCATGCGGCCTTTGTAGCCGCTGTCGTTGCACGCGGAGCAGCCCTTCGGGCGATACAGCGTGAGGCTTGGCGAATACGTGATGCCGGTCGTGCCCCACCAGTCGTAGCCGTACGCCTCAATGATCTCCTCGTATTCTTCCGCCGTCGGGTTGTACGCCTCCTTGCACTTCGGGCAGAGGACGCGGATGAGACGCTGCGCCATGATGCCGAGGAGCGCGTCGGCGAAATTGAAGGGATCGATGTTCATGTCGAGGAGGCGCGAGATCGTCTCCGGCGCGGAGTTGGTGTGCAGCGTCGAGAAGACGAGGTGTCCGGTGAGCGACGCCTCGATGCCGATGGCCGCCGTCTCGTGATCGCGCATCTCGCCGACCATGATCACGTCGGGATCGGCGCGCAGGAACGCGCGCATCGCCGCGGCGAACGTGAAGTCGATCTTCGGCTGCACCTGCACCTGGCGCAATCCCTTCTGCGTGATCTCGACCGGGTCTTCCGCGGTCCAGATCTTCATGTCCTCGGTGTTGATGAAGCCGAGCGCCGAGTGCAGCGTGGTCGTCTTGCCCGAGCCGGTCGGTCCGACCACGAGGCAGATGCCGTACGGCTTCGCCAGCAGCGTCTTGAACGCCGTGAGATTGCGCTCGCTGAAGCCCATCCGGTCGAGCGGCAGCGGCTTCGACGCGGCGAGCAGACGCATGACCACGTCCTCGTTGCCGTTCGCGGTCGGGATCGTCGCGACGCGCAGCTCGATCGTCCCGCGCGAATACTTGAAGCGGATCTTGCCGTCCTGCGGCTTGCGGCGCTCCGAGATGTCGAGCTTCGACATGATCTTGAGGCGCTGCACGAGCGCGTTGCGATGCTGTCCCGGCACTTCCATGAACTTGTGGCAATCGCCGTCGATGCGCAGCCGGATCAGGCATGGATTCTTCGCGCCGTCGGGCTCGACGTGGATGTCCGATGCGCCGCGGTTGAACGCTTCGATGATGAGCTGGTTCGCCAGACGCACGATGCCGGAGTCGGTCTCGTCGATCTCCGGCTCGTCGGGCCGCGGGTCGTCATCGAGCTCGACCTTCTCCCCTTCCCCGAGCTGGTCGATGATGCGCGCGAGGTCGACGCCTTCGACGCCCTGCTCCGGCGCTTTTTCGCCGTACGAGTTGAGGATGTACTGCAGGATCTCGTGCTTCATCCCGACCTGGAAGTCGTAGCGCGGCGAGAGGTTCATCGCGCGGATGCCGTCGAGGCGCGTGAGGTCCTGCGGATCGTCGACGGCGATCACGAGCAGCCCCGGCTTCCGCTCCACCGGCGCGCAGGTGTACTTCTTCCACATGTCGGACGGCACGCGCTCCATCAGGTCGGCGGGGATGGTCTGCGTGCCGTCGTAGCTGAAGGCGGGCGCGCCGTAGAAGGCGGAGAGCGATTTGAGCAGCTCTTCCTTCGGCACGCTGCATTCTTCGATCAGCACTTTCTCCACGCTGGCGTTGTTGACGCGCGCGCTGGAGACGGCCTGCTCGATGTCTTTCTCGGAGACGATGCCCTTATCGACGAGCGAGCCGAAGCGCGACGGCTTGGTCTGCCGCGTGACTTTGTGCTGGTTGTAGAAGGCGATGCCGAGGATGCGGGCGATCTCCTCGGCGGCGTCTTCGTCCTGCGCGGTGAAGGCGACGCCGTGCCGCTTGTTGATCAGCTGGATGACGCCGAGGAGGTATTTCTCGAAGAGGATCGGGACGGCGAGGACGGCGCGCGTGCGGAAGCCGGTCTGCTTGTCCCAGCGCTGATCGAAACGAAGGTTCGCGTGGAACTTCGCCAGCTCGGTGGCTTCGTACGCGTCCTTGATGTTGATCGTCTTGCGCGCCAGCGCGGTGAAGCCGGCGATCGACGCGAACGACTTCGGGACGCGGATCTCTTTCGGGACGTCGCCGATCTTCTGCAGCGAGTACAGCTCCTGGTTCTTCGTGTCGACGGCGTAGATCGTGAGGCGTTCCGCGTCGAGCAGCTCGAGGATCTGGTCCTTGAGCGACATGAGGATGTGCGGAATCGACTCCGCGGCATTGATCTTGTTCGTGATCGACGTCAGCTTCTTCCGGTACTCGAGCTCCCGCTCGAGCGACATGGGTGCCTGGACGCTCATGACGAAGAGGATAGCAGGAGGGCAGGTGACAGGGGGCAGGTCGCGGTGCCTCTGCCCCCCGCCCCCTGCCCCCTGTCACCTTTGAAACGCATACGACAACTTCATGAACACCTGCCTATCCGACTTGTGGAGCTCTCCCTCCTCCGCGGTCACGTCGTGCAGGTCGCCGGCGCCGACGAAGAGCACCGTCTGCCAGTTCAGTTTGTAGGCGAACAGCAGCTGGCTGGCGAGCGAGCCGGTGTGCTGGTCGAGCGTGTCGTCCTGGAAGAGCGCGCGGTTCGAGTTCGTACGCTGGTTCTGCACGACGAGCCGCAGGTACTTCCGCGCGTCGAACGTGTATGTCGCGCGGAGCCGCTCGGTCTGCGCGGTGAAGAGGCGGCCGCCCGGCACGTTCAGCCAGCGCAGGCCGTTGCTGATGCGCAGCTCGAGATGATCGTTGGGCCGGATGATGCCGCTGGTGCTGACATTCGCGCCGTGCCCGAGGCGGTTGTTCGTGAAGTCGACCTCATCGCCCAGCCAGCCGTCGAGCGTGACGAACGTCAGCACGCGGTTCACGCCCGCCTGCAGCGTGTAGTAGAGCCGGTTGCGCTGGAAGAGCGAGTCGCCGTTGCGCACCTCGTCGTTCGCCAGGCGTAGGCGCCAGAACGAGCGATGCCGGCCGTCCGCGCCGAATCCGATCGAGGCGAGGCGGTACAGCTCCCTCCCATCCTGCTCCGTCTGATACTGCGCGAACTCGTAGAAGCGGAAGCGGTTGAAGAAGCCCTTCGGCCGCAGCGTGTGGCCCACTTCCTCGTACAGCGATCGGTAGCCGACCTGCGGCACGAAGCCGTTGTCGGCGCGGAAGTCATCGCCGAAATCGAGGTACTCGACGAAGAGATCGTCCTTCGCCGTCGTCCGCTGCATGCGCAGGTCGCCCGCGTACGAGCGGAGGTGCCGCCCGTCCCATTCATCCGCGAGGTCGGGGCGGATCGGCGTGCTCGTGTCGCTCAGCAGCAGCTGGCCGGTGAACGTGTACTTGTCGTTGAAGCGCCAGACGCTGTCGGGGCCGATGACGCGATTGTGGCCGCCGCCGTCGATCTCGCGCGTGGTGCCGAGCATGCTGACGAACGACGTCGCGCCGAAGTCGTGGCGCACGCGTCCGATCGCGGCGGTCGACGAAAAATCCTGATCGGCGAGGTCCGACGTCTCCGGGCCGGGGATGATCACCTGCCCGCCGCCGCGGTCGTTCGCCACGAGCAGCGTGTAGGCGTCGCCGGAGAACTTGCCGGTGCCGCGCAGTCCCCAGCGCGGCGACGTGATGGTACGCGTCGACACCGCCTGGATCGGCGTGGCGAAGAGGTTCACGTCCTCGAGGAAGAACGGCCGTTTCTCCGGATAGAAAATGGCGAAGCGCTCGTTCGCCGTGATCGCCGCGACGTCCGACTCGATCTGCGAGAAGTCGGGATTGATCGTCGCATCGATGGCCGTCGAGACGTTCGGCGTCCATTTCAGATCGAGGCCTTCGTCGTTGCTCATCGAACCGTTCTCGCGGCGCGCGGCGACGTACGGCGCGGCGACGACGTGCTGGCCCGAAGGCAGGTTCGTCAGGCCGGTAATCTTGTTGTAGTTGCAGACGAAACAGCTCGAGCCGCGCGGCAGGCGATGCGTGAACATCTGATAGCGGCGGTCGCGCGGATAGTTGCGGTAGAGGATCACGCCCCACGTCGAGACGTCTTTCCTGTATCGCAGCGACGCGAACGGGATGCGGATCTCCAGCTGCCAGCCGGCCGGCGTGATCTTCGTCTTCGAGTCCCAGAAGTAATCGGGCGAGCTGTCCTCGCCGGTGTTGTCGTCCGTCGCCGCGTCGTACTGGATGTTGTTCGGATTGACGAGGAAGAGGATGGCGGTCTTGTTGTCGTTACGCGAGTCGATGATGATGCCGGCGTAGTCGTCGGTGCTGCCGTTGACGTTGTCGTGATCGCCGAGCGGCGCGCGGATCTGCGACGGGTTCGGGTCGTCCATCTTCATCGCGACGTAGAAGAAGTGGTCGTCGTACGTGATCCACCCCGTCTGCTTCGCCGGCGGCGGACCGTTGTCGCTGACGTTCGTCTCGACCCAGTCGTCGAACTTCGTCGCGGTCTGCCACGCCGGATCGGAAAGGTCGCCGTCGACCGCGATCGGCCCGCTCGCGCGCGAGATCGCGATGGGCGCTTCCTCCGCGTGCACGATGAGGGCGAGGCAGACGAATACCAGCAGAAGAACGCCGCGTATCTTCATCATTTGAAGGTGTATGACGAAATTGTAGTGGGAAGGTTAGTTACCGAACGGTGACGCTGCCCCGAGGATTTCCTTCTCCCCCGCCGCGCGGGGGAGAAGGTGCCGCAGGCGGATGAGGGGGTCTCCCTCGTCGCGTGAACGCGACCCCTCACCCGCCTGCGGCACCCTCTCCCCGCAAGCGGGGCGAGGGAGAAAGAACGCCGCCCCATTGCGAGGTGCCGAACCACTCGCTGAACTTGTCGGCCGGCAGCGGTGGGCTCATGTAGTAGCCCTGCGCCATGTCGCAGCCGAGGCGCTTGAGGATGTCCCATGACTCGACGGTCTCGACCCCTTCGGCGATCACGATCAACCCCATGTTGTGTCCGAGCTCGATCGTCGAGCGGACGATCACCAGGTCGTCGGTCGCGCTCTCGGTGAGGTTCTGCACGAACGACTTGTCGATCTTCAGCTCATCGACCGGCAACCGCTTGAGGTGCGCCAGCGACGAATAGCCTGTGCCGAAATCGTCGATGGCCAGCGCGACGCCGCGGTTCTTCAGGTCGCGCAGCACCTTCAGCGCGTACGCCGCATCCTTCATGACCGCGCTCTCGGTGATCTCCAGCACGAGCTTCGACGGCGGCAATCCGGCCTCGGACAACAACCCGCTGATGAACGTCGGCAGCTCGGAATCGAGCAGGTCGAGCGCGGAAAGGTTGACCGCGACGGCGAGCTCGAGTCCCGCGCGCTGCCACGCCGCGCATTGGGCGATGGCTTTCCGCACCACCCACTTCGTGATCAGCCCGATGTTCCCCGCCTGCTCCGCGAGCGGGATGAATTCGTCCGGCCGCATGACGCCATGCCGCGCATGCTTCCAGCGCACCAGCGCCTCGGCGTGCACCACCCGCTCGCTCAGGAAATTGATCTTCGGCTGGAAGTAGAGCTCCAGCTCGTCGCGCGCGATGGCCTGCCGCAGCTCCATCATCAATGTGAGCCGCCGCAGCGTGTACTCGTCGCGCCCCGCCTCGTACATGGCGAAGCCGCTGTGGTTCTTCTTCGCGTCGTACATGGCGATGTCGGAGCGCTTCATCAACGCGTCGGCGTCGTCGGCATGCACGGGATAGATGGCGATGCCGAGCGACGCGTTGACGTCGATCGACACGTCGCCGAGCACGAACGGCGCATCGAAGGCCGTGCTGACGCGCGTCGCCACCTCGGCCGCATGCTGCTGCGTCGCCGCGGTGAACTTGACCGCGAACTCGTCGCCGCCGAGGCGCGCGACCGTGTCGCTCTCGCGCAGCGTCCGCTCCAGGCGCCGTCCGATCTCGATCAGCAGCTGGTCGCCGAAATGATGCCCGAGCGTGTCGTTGATCTCCTTGAAGCGATCGACGTCCATCGTGATCATGCCGACCGATTCGCCGCTCCGTTTCGAGAACGCGATGGCCTGCGAGAGGCGGTCGAAGAAGAGTGTGCGGTTCGGCAGCCCGGTCAGGCTGTCGTGCGTCGCCTGGTAGATGATCTGGTCTTCGCGCGCGCCGATCGCCGAGCGCATCTGGTTCAGCGCCGTGCCGAGCTGCCCGATCTCGTCGGCCTGCGTCACGTGCACCGGCGTGCTGTAGTCGCCGCGCTCGATCTGCCGCGCCGCGTCGCCGAGGACGCGCAGCGGCTGCGTGACCGTCCGCGCGAAGAAGACGGCCGCGATGACGGCGAGCAGCAGCGTGATGAACGAGAGTCCGAAGATCTGCAGTTCCAGCTCCGCGAACGGCTTGCGCGCGTCTTCCAGCGATCGCTGCAGGAGCGTGTTCACGCGCGAGCCGTCGCTCGTCTTCAGCGGCTCGAGCAGCGTGACGTAGGTCGCGGTGCCGAGGCGGAGGTTCGTCTGGATGATCTGCTGCGGCGCGGAAATCTCGCCCATTCGCGAGACGAGGTCGTTGCGCTCTTCGACGGGGAGCGTCGAGATCAGCTGCGGCGTTTCGCCCGGCGTGCTGCTCCAGAGCGAAACGTCGAGCGATGTGAGGCGGCGGGCGTCGGCGAGCACGCGGTCGTCGATCTCGAAGCCGGCGCAGACCCACGCGATCGGCCGCGGCGCCAGGACGGGCACGATCACGAATTGATACGGCCGGCTGCGGAACGAGACCGTCGCCGTCGCCTCGCCACGGTCCTGTGCGACGCCGAGGAGCGAGACGAACGGGAACCGCTTGCCGACCATGTTGCCGCCGAGCGTGTCGGCGGTGACGGTGCCGTCGAGACCGATCAGCACGACGGCGTCGGCGGCGATGCGCGAGCCGTGGTTCGCGAGGACTGAGGTGATGGTCGGGAGGTCGGCGGAGGCGATCGCCTCGCGGAATGCGAAGTCGAGCGCGAGGACGCGCAGCGAGTCCTGGAGCTGCCGCGCGCGCGTGTCGAGTATGCGATCGAGAATGCGCGCGCCGAGCTTCAGCTCGTTGTCGATCGTTCGGCGCAGTGTCCGCTGTCCGGCCAGATGCACCGACACCAGCGTGCCGGCCTGCAGCAGCACGAGGACCGCGATCAGCAGGATGAGCAGCTTCGTCTGGAAGCTACGAATGACCATGCGTTTGAGTCATGAACGAAACATCGACGCGCTCGCCGCCGGCGATCGTGATGCTCTGCGGCTGCGGCTCGTCGCGCATCTCCGGATACCAGACGTGCACGACGTACTTCCCCGGCTCGACGTCGCGCAGCGTGGCGTGACCGTCGCCGCCGGTCCGCTCGAAATACGGCGTGTCGACGACGATGATGAAGGCGCTCATCTGGTCGTGGATGTTGCAGCCGAGGGTCACGACGCCCGCTTTGTCGAAGACTACCGGCTTGGCCGGCGTCCCTTTGTACAGCGGCAGCTGGAATGGCTTCGCCGGCGAGAACGAGTAGACGTGGTGGCGGATGTCGTCCGAGTTCGGGAAGCGGACCGCGGTGCCGGTCTGCACCGGCAGCACGTGCGGGATGAACATCCGGTTCTTCTGATCCATCACTGCCGTCTTTCTGGCAAGCGGGAGACTGCGTCCTTCCGGAACGGCGTAAACGACCGCATCACGAAGGATGGAGCCGCGGGCATCCTGCACGCGAATGTCGAGCGTACCGGCCACGAGCGGAGTGGAGAGGAGAATCGCAAGGGCAACCAGGGGACGCATCGCCGTAGCCAACGCTGCAACTGTACCGCCACTTCCCTATGATGGCGGCATGAGGCGGCTGCTCCTCGTTGTCTACCTCGCGATCGCAACGGCCGCATCCGCTTCCGATGCATTGCAATGGAGCGGCTTCGCGCTGCTCCGCGCGTCCAACGCGACGACTGCCGTGCCGCTCGACGACGACACGTTCGCGGCGCAGTTACAGATCGGCGTCGATTGGCGTCCATCGATGACGCTCGGCGCGCACGTGCACCTCATCGCGCGCAACGACGCGGACCACGGCAAACGCGCGCGCGTCGGCGTGACCGAGGCGTATCTCGAGCAGAACCTGCATCGCGGCGACGGCCGGCTGCACATCATGGAAGGCGCGTTCTTTCTGCCGACGACGCGCGAGAACGTCGACGCGCTGTGGGAGTCGCCGTACACGATCACGCCGTCCGCGCTGAACAGCTGGCTCGGCGAGGAGTTCCGTCCGATCGGCGTCGATGCCGCGTACACGCTGCGTCATTCACTGACCGGCGGCATCACAGTCTTCACCGGCAACGACACGTTCGGCGCGCTCGCCGCCGGGCGCGGCTGGATGATGCGCGATCACTGGGCGCTCCTCGGCGAGCACCTGCCGGTCGACGGAACCTATCTCGTCCGTTTCCGCCGAGACCGATCACCGCCTCGGCTGGTCGACCCGCGCGCGCTGGAACACCGACCGCTTCACCGTGCAGCTCACGCACATCGACAATCGCTCCGACGCCGAGGAGCACGGCGAGCTGTACAACTGGGAGACGCGCTTCGACATCGCCGGCGCCGACTACACCATTAATGATTGGACCCTCGCCGCCGAAAGCGGCTGGGGCCCGACCATCATCCGCGTCGGCCCCGCGGCTTACACGACGAAGCTCGTCGCCAACTACCTCCTCGTCTCCCGCCGCCTCGGCAACGGCCGCGCGACGCTTCGCGGCGACGCCTTCATCAGCGGCCCCACCCACCACCACGCCCTCACCGCCGCCTACTTCTTCTCCCCACCCGGCAAGCTCCGCACCGGCATCGAGTTGATCAGCACGGGCAACCAGCGCCGCGTCTCCCTGGAGCTCCGCTACAGCCTCTCGCAGTAAAGTTGGAAATTCGGGGTCAGGTCTGGAAAATCAACTTTACGGCGTAAAGTTGATTTTCCAGACCTGACCCCAAGGAGCCAACTTGCACATTGACGCGGGGGCGCATGTTGGGAGGATCCGCATCGATGCCCTGCTCGGGGCGGGCGGGATGGGGGAGGTTTACCGGGGGTGGGATGAGCGGCTGGAGCGGACCGTTGCGGTCAAGGTCCTGCATGGCGACAAGCGGCTGACGCCGTCGTTGCGCGGGCGGATCCTGCGCGAGGCGAAGGTCCTCTCGCGCCTCGATCATCCGAACATCTGCCGCATCTACGACGTCATCGAGCGCGACGACGCCGATTACCTCGTGCTCGAATTCGTCGAGGGACACGACCTCCGCGTCGCGATGCAGCAAGGGCTCACGCGCGCCGAGTCGCTCCGCATCGCGCTGCAGATCGCGAGCGTGCTGGTCGACGCGCATGCACACGGAATTGTGCATCGCGACCTGAAGCCGGAAAACGTGATGATCACGCCCGCCGGCGAGGTGAAGGTGCTCGACTTCGGCATCGCGCGCCTCGTCGACATGGAGACGCACGTCGCCTCCTCCCCCATCGCCGCGCCGGAGCTCAGCGACCTGACGCTCGGCCTCAGCGAGACGCTCGTCGGCACCGCGCCCGGCACCATCGCCGGCACGCTGCACTACATGTCGCCCGAACAGGCGCGCGCCGAGCCGCTCACCGCCGCGAGCGACCTCTATTCATTCGGCATCGTTCTCTGCGAGCTACTGACGAACGAGAGCCCGTACGGCGAGACGGTCTCCTCTTCCGACCTCGTGCGCCGCGTCGCCAACGCCGAGGTCACCATCCGCTACCTCGGCGACGCCGCGCTGACCGACATGGCGCGCGAGCTCACCGACGTCGATCCCGTACGCCGTCCGCGCGCCACCGAGGTCGTGCGCATCCTCGAGACGATCGTGACGAAGCCGCAGCGGATGCGGCGCATCGCCACGATGAGCCTCGGCGCGTTGCTGCTCGCGATCCTCGTCGCCGCCGGCACGCTGCTGACGCAACGGCCGCGCGTCCTCGCGCCGGCGCGCGCGGGCCGCATCGCCCTCCTCCCCTTCCGCAACGAAACCAACACGCGCGGCAACGAATGGATCGAAGTCGGGATGATGGAGCTCGTCGCGCAGAGCCTCGCGGACGTGCGGTCGGTCGAGATCGTGCCGCCGGAGGACGTGCTGCGCGCGATGCGCAACCTCTCGCTCGAGCGCCGCGCGGAGCTCGCGCCGCCGCAGCGCGTTCGCCTGCTGAACGCCCTCGGCGCCGACGCGCTGATCGACGCGACCGTCACCCGCGCGAACGATGCGTACGTCGTCCGCTACACCGCGCGATCGCGCGACGCCGCCGACCAGCCGCGCGAAGTCGCATCGCCCTCGCTCACCGCCGCCGCAAGCGCGCTCAGCACGCGACTCGCCACGCAGATCGATCCGTCGGCGCATCGCATCGACATCCGCGAGCGTTACTCGCCGGACGAATACGCGAACGTCACGTACGCCATCGGGCGGCAGGAGCTGGCGACGAACGGACCGAAGATCGCGACGCAGTACTTCGCCGTCTGCCTGTTGCGCGATCCTGCGTTTCAGCGCGCGAAGATGGAGCTCGCGATGTGCCGCAACCTCGCGGGCGAGACGGCGGATGCGAACGCGCTCGCCGAGCAGGTGATCGAGACCGCGCGGCGGCGGCACGATCTGCCGCTGCTCGTGGAGATGCTGGTGCGGCGCGGCACCTGGTGGATCGAGCGCGGCGACTACGCGCGTGCCGAGGCCGATGCGAGCGAGGTGCTGAAGACGTCGATGCAGATCGACGACCGCGTCAACGAAGCGCGCGCGCTCAACGTCCTCGGCGCCGCGGCGTGGCGGCAGAACCGGCTGGATGAAGCGGAGTCGCGCTTCCGCTCCGCGCTCGACGTCTTCGTCCGCGTCCGCTCGCCGCGCGACCAGGCGCGGGTGCACAACAACATGGGCATCCTCGCCGCGCGCCGCGGCAACAACGCGGCAGCCGCGAAGTCGTACGCGAAGGCGGTCGAGATCTTCGATCGGATCGGCGACCGCACCTCGCTCTCGTCGGTGCTCGGCAATCTCTCGCTGACCATGCAGCGGCAGGGCGATCTCGCCGGCGCGGAGTCGACGGCGCGGCGGCAACTCGCGCTGGTGCGCGAGCTCGGCAATCGCGAGGACGAGGTCTACGCGCTGACGAACCTCGGCGCGATCGTCTACAAAGCCGGACGCGAAGACGAAGCGCTCAAACTGACGGACGACGCGCGCAAGCTCGCGACGATCACCGGCAACCGCCGGCTCGAAGTGCAGACGACGCTGAACCTCGCCGAGGCGAACGTGCGCCGCGGTGATCTCGCGCAGGCGCGTGCGCTGCTCGACGCGGCGCAGCAGATCGCGCAGGAGCTGCACGATCCGGAGCTCAGCGCGCGCGCCGATCTGCAGCAGGCGTACTGGCTGATTCGATCGAATCGCGTCGCGGAGGCGAAGGTGTTGATCGACCGCGCGGCGCCGATCGTGCCGGCGGAAAGCGCGGAGATGCGCGCTATCGCCACTGCTTCGCCGCAAGCCAGGCGATGACGCCGAGGAGCAGGACGGCGAAGAAGAGCGAGTGCATCGCGACGCTGGCCAGCCGCATCGCCGCGCGGAGGATGAAGCCGGCGAAGACGATGGCGATGACCGCGGCGATGGCGAGCTTGATGCTGGTCTGCGGACGCACGTCCGCCTTCTAGCACAACGCGATCGATCGCATCGACAAAGTCGCGTACTGGAAGCCGTGGTAGATGGTCTTTAGTTGATCGTCGGGGTGGGCGGCGCCGAGCGCGATCAGGAGCGGCTCGAAGTGCTCGGGCGTGGGGACGGCGAGACGCGCGCTCGGTGCGTTGCGGTAGTCGGCCACCGCTTCGAAATCGCGCGATGTGATGCGGTCAGCGATCCACTGATCGAACTCGGCGGCCCAGTCGAGCGGCGGCGCGTTCTTGTTCGCGAAGTCGAGGATGCGGAGGTTGTGGACGATGCCGCCGCTGCCGGCGATGGCCACGCCGCGCTCGCGCAACGGCGCGAGCTTGCGGCCGAGCTGCAGCAGGTCGGCGGAGCGCGGGAGCGCAATCTCGACGATCGGCGTGCGCGCGTCGGGAAGCACGTGGAGCATCGGCACCCAGAGGCCGTGGTCCCAGCCGCGCTCGGTCTCGAGTGGCGCGTCGAGTAACGCCGCGATCTCGCGCGCGAGCTCCGGCGAGCCGGGGGCGTCGTAGCGCATCCGGTAGAGCTCCGGCGAGAAGCCGCCGAAGTCGTAGATCGGCTCAGGCCGCGCGACCGCGTTCACGCGGGGCTCGCCCGCCTCCCAATGCGCGGAGACGAGCGCGATGGCGCGGACATCCTTTAATGATGATTCGCCGAACGCGCGTGCCGCGCGCGTGAAGTCGTCGTGCTCGAGGGCCAGCGACGGAGCACCGTGGGCGACAAAGAAAGCAGGAGCGCGCATGGCGTGATCGTAAATCCAATCCGATGCCAGCGCGGCCGCGTAGCAATGGCAAAGGAGAATCGATGATGAAGTTCCGCTACGCGTTAGCCCTGTTTTCGCTGACCCTCGCCACCGCCGCATTCGCCGCCGATCCGGCCCTCAAGCAGCTTGACGTCTTCGCCGGCACCTGGCAGTGCAAAGGGACGCAGACGTTCACCGGCAAGACGATCCACTACACCGGCACCGAGACCGGCACCTGGATCCTCGACGGGCAGTGGCTCGACGTGCACGTCACGCAGGTGAAGACGAAGGAAAACCCGATGCCCTTCAACGGCCGCGCGTACCTCGGCTACGACTCCGGCAGCAAGAAATTCTTCACGACGTGGGTCGACAACACCGGCGGCTACGAGACCGCCGACTTCACCGGCTGGCAGGGCGACAGGCTGACGTTCGACGGCACCGTGCACATGGGGACGATGACCGCGAAGGCGCGCGACACGTTCGTGAAGAACGGAAAGACGCTGACCCACACGTTCGACCTCGAGCAGAACGGGAAGTGGAGCGAGATGCAGAAGGAGACGTGCACTAAGTAGTTAGTAGTTGGTAGTTAGTAGCTCGCCGGGACCACCGACGAACTACTAACTACTTTTTTTGTCGCTTCCTACTACGCTTGTAGTAACATGGACGACATGCGTTTGACAAAACTCGAGCTCGAGTTGATGGACATCCTGTGGGACCTCCGCGAGGCTTCGGTGCGTGAAGTTCAGGAAGCGGTTCCGGAGAAGAAGCGGCCGGCGTACACCACGGTACAGACGATCATCGGGCGGCTGGAACAGAAGGGCGCGGTCCGCCGGACGCGGAAGATCGGGAACGCGTTCATGTTCGAGCCGGCCATCACGCGCAAGTCGGCGTACCGGCGCGTCGTCGACGAGATGCTCGCGCTCTTCGGCGGCGAGGCGCAGCCGGTCGTCGCGCACCTGCTCGAAGCGGGGAAGCTGACGCTGGCGGACCTGCACGCGATCGAGAAGCACGAACGCGAGCGGAAAGGAGCACGCAAGTGATCACGCACCTCTGGAGCTCGACGATCGTCCTGCTGCTGGCGCTCGCCGCCGCGCGCGCGATCGCCATGACCGCCCGCACCCGCGCCACCATCCTCACCCTCGGCCTGGCGAAGTTCGCCATCCCGACGTTCACCATCACGCTCGCCGCGCACCCGGTCGCGATCACGCCGCTGCGCATCCTCAGCGGACCGCACCCCGCGCCGATTCCAACGTCGCCCTCGCACTGGCTCGAGCTCGTCTGGATTGCCGTCTCGTTGCTCCTCATCGCGCGCTGGCTCTTCATCCGTCAGCGCGTCACGCGGACGATCCTGGCGCATGTCTCCGAACCGTCGGCGCGCGAGAACGCCGCGACGAACATGCCGATCCTCCGCTCGGCCGCGTGCGACTCACCTGCCGTCATCGGCATCCTCAATCCGACGATCGTGCTCCCCGCGCGCGGCTGCGACGACCTCGACGACGACGAGCTCGCGTCGATCCTCGCGCACGAAGAGGCGCACATCCTCCGCCGCGACAACCTGCGCGGCCTGCTCGAATCGCTCATCGTCGCGGTGTTCTGGTTTCATCCGCTCGTCTGGCTCGCGCAGCGCGCACTCGGCCGCGCGCGCGAGGAGGCGTGCGATGAATTCGTGGCCGGCTCTCAGCCGGTCGAAACGTACGCCGCCGCCCTTGCGCGGATGTGCCGCGGAGCGCTGGCGCCGCGCGTCGCGGGCATCTCGTGCATGGCCGGCGGCTTCCTCAAAGAAAGGATCGAGAACCTGATGCGCTATCAACAGACGATCAGATCAGCCGTCTCCCATCGCCTCACCGTCGCCGTCGCCGCGGCGCTCATCATCGGCGTCACCCTCGGCGCGGGCGTCAGCTTCGCCGCGACCGGCGCGAAGCCGTACATCCTCAAATACACCGTCACGCCCGACTCCGTCTTCGACCTCAGCATCGTCGAGACCGCGACCGGCAAGGTCATGGCGAAAGCGAAAGTGCACACGCTCCCCGGCATGAGTGCGACGATCACCGGCGACTTCGACAACCGGCACTTCAGCGTCGAAGCGCGCGTCGATCAGGACGGCAAGGCCGCGCTCTTTCTCCATGTCACCGACGGGAGCGCCGTGATCCAGGACAGCATGTACGTCGCCACGCCGAAGGAAGAAACGTTCACCGGCGAGCCGATCTCGCTGTCGTTGAAAGACGCCGAATTGCACGATGTGCTGAAGACGTTCGCCCAGATCACCGGCCTGCAGCTCGACGCCGATCCGTCGATTCACGGCAAGGTCACGCTCGAGCTGCACGACGTGCCGTGGGACAAGGCGCTGTCGATGATCGCGCAACAGAATGGTCTCCGGATCGTCACCAGCGGCGGCGCGATTCACATCACACAGAAGTAGACTTGCGCCTCGATGCGCAAGATACTCACGCTCCTCTTCGCCGTCGTGCTCTCCGCATGCGCGAGCACGACGGCGACGTCTCCCGCCGCCATGAACGACGCCTCCGAACGCTACGTGAAACTGGTCCTCGCACTCGGCGAGCACGATGCGGATTACGTCGATGCCTACTACGGTCCGCCCGAGTGGCGCGCCGAGGCGAAGGCGAGGAAGGAGCCGGTCGCGGCGATTCATGAGGAGGCGGTCGCGCTGGACAAAGAACTGCGCGCGATGCCGAAACCGGCGGATGAAATGCTCGCGCTGCGCCGCGAATATCTGGCCCGGCAAACCGAGTCGCTGATCGCGCACGCGGAGCTGCTGCAGGGCCGCAAGATGACGTTCGATGAGGAGTCGCAGGCGCTCTACGACGCCGTCGCTCCGCATCACGATGAGGCGTACTTCGAGCAGCTGACGGCGGACCTGAACAAGGAACTGCCGGGCGACGGCGCGCTCGCCGACCGCATCGATGCGTTCAAGCGCGACTTCATCATCCCGAAGGAAAAACTCGACGCGGTGTTCAAGCGCGCGATCGAAGGCTGCCGCGCGCGGACGCTGGGGCACATCGCGCTGCCGCCGGGCGAGACGTTCACGATCGAGTACGTGACGAACAAGTCGTGGAGCGGCTACAACTGGTACCAGGGGAACTTCCACAGCCTGATCCAGGTGAATACGGACCTGCCGATCTACATCGATCGCGCGATCGACCTCGCCTGCCACGAGGGCTACCCCGGCCATCACGTCTACAACGCGCTGCTGGAGAAAAATCTGGTGCGCGACCGCGGCTGGAAGGAGTTCACGGTCTATCCGCTCTTCAGCCCGCAGTCGTTGATCGCCGAAGGGAGCGCGAATTACGGGATCGACATCGCGTTCCCGGCGGATCAGCGAGTCGATTTCGAGAAAGCGAATCTCTTCCCGCTCGCGGGACTCGATCCGTCGAAGGCCGCGAAGTACTACCGCATCCAGGAGCTGGCCGCGAAACTCGGCTACGCCGGCAACGAAGCCGCGCGCGGCTACCTCGACGGCAAGCTGACCGCCGACCAGGCAGTCAACTGGTTGACCAAATACACGCTGATGTCCGAGCCGCGCGCCCGCCAGCGTCTGAAGTTCATCGAGCAGTACCGCAGCTACGTGATCAACTACAACCTCGGCAAGGACCTGGTGGCGCAATGGGTGCGCGGCGACTGGGCGCGGTTCAAACAGCTGTTGTCGTCGCCGCGCTTGCCGTCGAGCCTCAGATGAGAACGACCGGGGCGCCTCCGGCGGGCGGGCACGGCCCGCAGCGTTTGTTGGCCTAGCCTGAACTCACGCCTCTCGCGCCGAACGCGATTCACGCGGACGCTGACGCAGCGGGCCGGGCCCGCCTGCCGGAGGCGCTCTCGTCGGTCTTCTGGCTCGCGTCGTGCGAGGAACATTCGCATGAACACGATGAAAAAACTCGCACTCGGCGCGGCTGCCGGCGCGGTCGCGACGTTCGTCATGCAGGGCATGCTGGAGCAGGGACAGAAGCACATCCCCGAGGGCACCCCGCCGATCAGGAAAGATCCCGGCGAGTTCATGCTGGACAAGGCGAAAGCGGTGCTGCCGCCGATGCCGAAGAAGGTCGAGGCCGCCGCGGCGAAGTCGCTGCACCTCGGCTACGGCATGACTGCCGGCCTGGTTTGGTCGCTGCTTCCCCACTCCCGCTGGCACGCCGCGGAAGGAGCGGCGCTCGGACTCGGCGTCTGGGCCGCCGGCTACCTCGGCTGGCTGCCGGCACTGGACCTGATGCCGCCGATCAGCGAGCAGACGAAGACGCAGATCGCGGTGCCGGTCGTCGAGCACGCACTGTTCGGCGTCGCGGTGGCGAAGGCGTTCGAGGCGTTGGCGGCGTAGCGGGAAACGACGAGAGCGCCTCCGGCGGGCGGGCCCGGCCCGCTGCGTTTGTCTTCGCGTAAATCGCGATGCGGGCGAGAGGCGCGAGTTCAGGCTAGGCCAACAAGCGTTGCGGGCCGTGCCCGCCCGCCGGAGGCGCCCCGGTCGCCCCCCGCACATCCTCGAGCAGCATCTCGATGCGATCGAGGTGTGTGCGGTGCGACACGATGCAGACGCGGATCACGAACTCGCCGTTCACGATCGCGGGTGTGAGCATCACGCGCTTGCGGGCGTTGATGCGGGCGAGCAGCTCGCGGTTGTCCAGGCGCGTGTGGCGGAACGCGAGGATCGTCAGCTCCGGCTCGGCCACGATCTCGATTCCGTCGATCGCGGCGAGTCCGTCGCGCGCGACTTTGATCAGGTCGAGCTTTTCCTCGAGTTGTTGACGAAACGGCTCGATGCCGAAGAGCTTGAGCGGGAGCCAAACGCGGAGGCCGCGGAAGTCGCGCGAGAGCTCCGGCGAGAGCTCGCAGAAATCGACCAGCTCGTCCGCTTCCTGCATCTCCGGGAGGTAATCGGCGTGCGACGTATGCGCCGCGCGCAGCAGCCGCGCGTCGCGGACCAGCAGCGCGCCGGTGCCGAACGGAAGGAAGAGCGTCTTGTGCGGATCGAGGATGATCGAGTCCGCTTCCTCGATCCCGCGGAGCGTCGCGCGGCCGCGCTCCGTCAGCATGAAGAACGCGCCGTACGCGCCGTCGACGTGGAACCAGAGCTCGCGATCGTGCGCGATCTTCGCGATCGCGGCGAGATCGTCGACGGCCCCCGTGCTCGTCGTCCCCGCGCTGCCGGCGACGAGAAACGGCGTGAAGCCTGCCGTGCGGTCGCGCTCGATCGCCTCCTCCAGCGCATCGAGGCGCATGCGGAACTTCGCGTCGCTGGCGATCTCCCGCACGTTGGCGTACGGAAAGCCGGCGAGGCTCGCCGCCTTCTGAAACGAGTGATGGATCTGATCCGAGCAGTAGAGCGTGCCGCGGAGAAAATCCTCCGGCAGCTTCGCGCGGCGCGCGGTCACGATCGCCGTGAAGTTCGCCAGCGAGCCGCCCGACGTCAGCACGCCGCCGGATGTCGTACGCGGCAGTCCGATGATCTCGGCGAACCAGCGGACCACGTTCGCCTCGAGCTGCACCAGCGCCGGCGCCGCGGCGCAGACGCCGATGTAGCGATTCACCGCGTCGGCGATCAGGTCGGCCACCGCCGAATGAAAGATCCCGCCGCCGGGGATGTACGCCAGGTAGCCCGGACCCGCCGCGTTGAACGAGCGCGGGATCAGCTCATCGAACAGTTGGTCAAGTAGTTGACCATACGCGCTCCCCTGCTGCGGCAGCGGCTCGATCAGCGTCCGGGCGAACTCCGTCGCCCCTTCCACGTTCTGCGCCGGCTGCGACGGAAGCGATTCGATGTGGTCGACGATGCGCCGCATCGCCTCATCGACGAGGCGGCGCATCTCATGGCCATCGGGCTCGAGCGGATACACGCGGCGGGAGGTTATCACCGGCGCGCATCAGTCATAATTGCGTCATGCCACAAGCAAATATCAACTGGGTGGCAACCGCTCTGCGCAATGCGAAAGCGAGCGGCAGAGGCGCAGCGGTGCTGATCGGCGCCGGCTGCTCCGTCTCGGCAAAGATCCCGGCGGCATCCGGCATCATCGATTACATCCGCGACGAGTATCGCGACCAGTACGACGCCAGCGACGACAAGACTTATCCCGCGCTTATGAGCCAGCTCTCCAGCGGCGAGCGTCGCGACGTCATCGCGAAGTTCGTCGACGAGGCGCGGCTGAACTGGGCGCATGTCGCTCTGGCGCAGCTGATCGCGGAGAACTACATCACCCGCGTCTTCACCACCAACTTCGATCCGCTGATCATGCGCGCGTGTGCCATGGTCGGGCAGTATCCCGCCGTCTACGATCTCGCCACGTCCAACATGTTCGAAGCGGAGAAGATCGTCGATCCGGCCATCTTCCATCTCCACGGGCAGCGCAGCGGCTTCGTCATGCTCAACACGAAAAAGGAAGTCGACGCACATTACGAAGTGCTCCGCCCCGTATTCGAGGACGCCAAGGCGTATCCGTGGATCGTGGTCGGATACAGCGGCGAAAGCGATCCGGTCTTCCGCCATCTCAGCGGCATCCGTTCGTACGACTACCATCTTTTCTGGGTCGGCTATCGTCACAGCGGCGAGCCGAAACACGTCACCGAGAAGCTGCTGCAGGACGAGGAAAAATACGCGCACTACATCGCCGGCTACGATGCCGACACGTTCTTCGTCGACCTGGCGAACCTCCTCGGCTGCTTCCCGCCGGAACTGATCGTCCTTCCCTGCACCACCATGCACCAGCGCCTCGAGGTGCTGACGCCATACCGCGTCGGCGACGCGGAGTTCGATCTCAAGGAGTTCGCGCAACGCGTATTGCACGACGCCGTGGAGCAGATCGAAAAGAAGGCGGCGCCTCTGCAGGCGAACAAGTTTTTCTCCCAGGGACAGTACGAGTCGGTCATCCGCCACTTCGGAAAAGATGCGAAAGAGCACGAGGAGCTGGAGAAGATCGTGGCCCGCTCCCACTTCGCGCTCGGCAAGCGGTTGATCGACGCGAATCCCGGCCGAAAAAAACTGGAGGAAGGGATCGAGGAGTATCGCAAAGCGTTCGAGCTCCATCCGGCGATGCACGAGGCGCTGAACAACTGGGGCGCGGCGCTGCGACTGCTGGCATCGAAAGCGGAAACGAAGGAAGAGACGGTCCGCCTATGCCGGGAGGCGCTCGCGAAATACGACGCCGCGCTCCGCCTCGCGCCCGGCCGACACGAGATCGTCTACAACCGCGCGCGCACCCTCGGCTATCTCGGCTGGCTGCAGCGGGACGACGCAATGCTCGCCGAATCGGAAGAGTGGTACGCGCGGGCCATGGACACGAATCCGAAGAATCCACGGATCGCCGACGGCTGGGGAACGGCCCTCGTCCGCCGTTCCGATCTGGCCAAAGACGACGCGGCCCGCGCCACACTGCTCGAACAAGGTGAGGCGAAGTACCGCGCCGCCGAAGCCCTGGCACCGGGAACGTCCGCTTACAACCTCGCCTGCACCGCCGCGCGGCGAAACGACGTCGACGAATGCCGGCGGCAGCTGAGCGTTGCCGTCGCGTCGAAGCGGGTCAAGCTGGACGTCGTCATGAGCGATCCCGACCTGGCGAAGGTCCGCGACGAGTCCTGGTTCAAGGAGCTCGTCGCGAACATTCGCTAACGCCTCACCAGATCGCGCAGCGCTTCCCCTCCTCGCGCACCATCTTCGTGCCGCTCTCGCAGCCGAACGCCTTGCGGAACGCCGGCATGTTCGAGACCGTGCCGTTCACGCGGAACGGCCCCTGCGCGTGCGGGTCGGTCAGGGCGCGGCGGGTCATCTCCTGCGGCGCCATGTTCTCGCCCCACACCTGGGCGAACCCGAGGAAGAAGCGCTGCTCGGGGGTGAAGCCGTCGATCGTCTCGCGCGGCTCGCCCTGCAGCGAATGCTCGTACGCCGCGAGCGCGATCGTGGCGCCGCCGAGGTCGGCGATCGCTTCGCCGAGAACGAGCTTGCCCTGGATGTTCACGCCGGGGGCGACGTTGAACTCCGAGTACTCGTTCGCCACGCACTCCGCGCGCGACTCGAAATTCTTCAGGTCCGCCGGCGTCCACCAGTTGCGCAGATTGCCCTGCGCGTCGAACTTCGCTCCCTGATCGTCGAAGCCGTGCGTCATCTCGTGGCCGATCACCGTGCCGATGCCGCCGTAGTTGTACGCATCGTCCGCATTCGGATCGTAGAACGGCGGCTGCAGGATGCCGGCGGGAAACGTGATGTCGTTGTGTGACGGCTGGTAGCTCGCGTTCACGGTCGCCGGCGTGAAGAAGCCCCACTCGTTCGGATCGTCCGGCTTGCCGATGCGCGTGATGCCGCGGCGGAAGGCGAACTCGCGCGCGTTGATCGTGTTCACGGCGTACGAATTCGGCGTGATCGTGAGGTCGGAGTAATCGCGCCACTTGTCGGGATAGCCGATGCGGCGCTGGAACGCGTTCAGCTTCTGCAGCGCCGCTTCCTTCGTCTCCGGCCCCATCCACGACAGCGTCGGGATGTCGGAGCGGAGCGCGCCGATGAGGTTGTCGATCAGCGCGCTCATTTTTGCCTTCGCTTCCGGCGTGAAGCGGCGGCGGACGTACTCCTGCCCCAGCAGCTGGCCGATCGACATGTCGGCGGCGCGGACGCAGCGCTGCCAGCGCGGCTGCTGCTCTTTCTGGCCGGAGATCACGCTGCTGAAGGCGAAGTCCTCGTCGGCGAACGTGTGCGAGAGCGTCGGCGCGGCGGTGTCGAGCACGCGCCAGCGGAGGTAGGCCTTCCAGGTGTCGAGCGGTTCGTTCTTGATCAGGTCACTCACCGCCTTGAAGAACTGCGGATGGGCGACGTTGACGGAGCTCTCGTTGACGCCGACGGCGTGCAGGAAGCGGGCGAAGTCGAGGTTCGGCGTCTCCGCCACCAGCTGCGCCACCGGCGTGATGTGATACGTCGCCTCGGGACTCCGCGTCTCGATGCGGCTCATCGACGACTTGGCGAGCTTCGTCTCGAAGTCGAGCACCGCCTTTGCGTCGGTGGCGGCTTTCGCGGAGTCCTCGCCGGCGAGCACGAACATCTTCGCCACGTGGTCAACATATTGACTACGCGTGTCGGCAAAGCGTTTGTCGTCGCGCAGGTAGTAATCGCGGTCGGGCAGCCCGAGGCCGCCCTGGGAGAGGAAGGCGATCACGGACTTGCTGTTCTTGTAGTCCTGCTGCCCGCTCACGCGGAACACCGGCGCATAGCCTTCCGTCTGCATGCGGGCGATCTCGTCCTGCAGCGTGGAGAGGTCGCGGACCTCGCTGATGCGCTGCAGCTCCGGCGCGATCGGCGACATCCCTTCGGCCTCGATGGCCGGCTCGTTCATGCAGGAAGTCCAGAAGTCGCCGATCTTCTGCTCCACGGTGCCGGGGGCGGCGTGTGCCTTCGCGTCTTCCTCGAGGATGTCGCGCAGCGTCTGGCGGTTGCGTTCCGCGAGCTCCTCGAAACGGCCGAAGCGTGAGTATTGGGGCGGCAGCGGATGCGTCTCGCGCCACTTGCCGACGGCGAAGCGGTAGAAGTCGTCGCACGGCTGGACGGTTCGGTCGATTTGCGTGACGTCGAAGCCATGCTCGCCGAAGAGCGGCTTCTGCGACGGCGGTTGCGATTTTGTCTGGGTGGTCGGTTGCGGCGGCGGGGTCGTGGCACAAGCGGCGAGAAGGAGCGCGATCAGGGGAATCCAACGGCGCATTACGTTTCCTCCGCGCGGGAGGGTATGCGAAGGCGTTGCCTGATGCCAGAGGCTCAGCAGCGTTCCAGCACGACTTCGAGCAGCTCCAGCAGCTCTTCGAATTTCCGTCCCGGCTTCGGGACGACGAGGTGTCCGGGGGCGCGTGCGCCGCAGGCAGTGGTGAAGATCACGGCGACGTCCTCGCATCGCTCGCCGATTTCGCGGGCCAGATCCAATGCACGTAGATCAGGAAGGTCGAGATCGAGCAGGACGACGGCGGGAGCGACTCTACGGATTGTATCGACGGCGTCGAAATCGGGCTCCACGAGGGCGATTTCGAACTCCATCAGCCGGAAGAATGTGTGCAGCATTTCCGCAGTTGGCCGGTCGCTCTCCACCACCGCGATGCGGGTTGTGAAGAGCGGAGGGTCGGCGCTATGCTGCATCGGATTCCGGACCGACGCGATGTGCGCTATCGCTCCTCTCCATCCAGATCGAACAGGTCGGCGGCGTGCACCTGCTCGCGCGAGAGGCGGCGGCATGCCGCCACGATCGCTGCAATACAGCGTCGCGTCGGCTCCATCCGTCCCATCCGAATCCGCAGCAGATGTTGACGGCTGTAGCCCGACTCCCGCGCGAGGTGCGCCGGCTTGATCCCCCGGCTGATGATGTACTTCTCGAGACGAGTCGTCATGTGCAATATCTTGCACTTTAGTGGAATGCAGGATAGGTGTCAATCCCGAGTCGCTTCTTTGCGCAACTACGTGCATGATCCTGCGCAACCTCTACTGACATCAGGACTTCTACCAGAGCGACCGATCCGTCTCTAACTCTCTCGCCTGACGATTCCACAGGGGGTGGAATGCGCGTTTGCCGTCACCCCTGTGCAAGAGTGTCGTCATGAATGTGGTCGATCCCGCAGAGAAACAGACGAGATCCCGCTCGGCCGCGAGCGGCGGAAGGGAGCCCTTCGCACCCTCCCTTCCGCCGCCCCCGCGATCCGCGCGCTCCCGTCCCGCGCTGAGCATCCGCACTCTCGCATCTCTCTGAACCGCGACCACTTGCAATGCCGTGGGTTGCTTACATCACTCGATGTCAGTAACCTTTAAGTTACTTATTGCTCTGACGATGCTTGGCGAAACCGTACGCGAATCGCGCATCCGTAAAGGATTGACGCAGGCCCACCTGGCCCGCATGGCCGGGGTCAGCCGCCGTCATCTCGCCGCCCTGGAGAAGGGGGCGAACGTCTCGATCCTCGTCCTCAAGAAGGTCGCGGCGGTGCTCGAGCTGACCGATATCCAACTCGGCGGCGGCCTCTCGGTCCGCGCCGGCAGCGACACGATGGTCAACGTCCCGCTCCTCACCGACACGCTGCGCGAGGCGCGCCTGGGCGCGCTCCGTGCGGAGTCGATGATCGATCGCGCCGAGAGCATCCTCTCCGGCGGGGAGCCGTCGGTGATGGTCGTCGCCGACGCCCCGCTCCGCCCGCCGTCCAGCCACCTCCCCAACCCGCCGCTCTGGCCGCTCGGCTCGCGCGGCTCGATGCGCGAGGGGCAGGAATGGGTGGAGGTGCGCACCGCCGGCGAGCTGCGACATGGTCAACCTGTTGACGAAGTGCGGCGCGAGCAGGTGGTCATCCCGGCGGAGTCGCTGGAGAAGGGGGAGATCGTCTTCCGCGCCCGCGGCGAGGAGATGAAGCACGCCGGCATCCGCGACGGCGACCTCCTCATCGCCGAGACCCGCCCCCGCGGCCGCGCCAACACGTCGGAGCTGGTGATCGCCAAGATCGGCAAGGCCGTCTACGTCGGCCGCTGGTGGTCGAAGAACGACCAGAAGACGCTGGTCGACGATCACCGCAACCCGCTCGACCTGCCGCGCCGCAACGTGAAAGTGGTGGCGGCGATCACGGTGGTTCTGAGGAATGGGTGACGCGGATGCGCGGTGACGCGGATGCGCGGTGATGCGGTGGCGCGGATGCGCGGTGGCGATGGTCTCGATCGCGCGGTAAGGGCGGTGGCGCGGTGCCGCGATGGCGCGCGATCGCGGGTGACGCGGCGGCGCCCCTCCGCGCAACCCCGCAACCGCGCAACCCCGTAACCCAACAACCCAACAACCGCAACCGGCAACCGGTAACCGAACAACCCGGCAACCCCATTACACTCTCCCCATGTCCGAGCTCCGCCGCGACATCGGTCTCTGGCGCGGCATCGCGCTGAACATGATCGACATGGTCGGGATCGGGCCGTTCATCACGATCCCGCTGATCCTTTCCGCGATGGGCGGCACGCGCGGAATGCTGGCCTGGGTCCTGGGCGGTCTCCTCGCCATCTGCGACGGCCTCGTCACCGCGGAGCTGGCGTCCGAGCTCCCCTCCTCCGGCGGCTCGTACCACTTCCTCCGCACCGCCTACGGCAAGTGGGGCCGCGTCATCTCCTTCCTTTTTCTCTTTCAGATCCTCTTCTCCGCGCCGCTGTCAATGGCCTCCGGCTGCATCGGCTTCGCGAACTATCTGAAAGTGCTCGTGCCGTCCGTCGAGCATCACATCGGACTGACGGCGATGATCGTCTGCGTCCTGACGGTGCTGCTGCTCCTCCGCCGCATCGAGACGATCGGCAAGTTCTCGATCCTGTTGTGGATCGGCGTCTTGCTCACGCTCGTGATCGTGATCGGCGCCGGACTGCCGCACCTGAAACTCAGCGCGTTCACCTTCTGGAACGCGCCGCGCCTCGACAACAAGCTGGCCTACGCCGGCCTCGGCACCGCGCTGATCTACGCGGTCTACGACTACCTCGGCTACTACAACATCTGCTACCTCGGCGACGAGGTGCACGAGCCGTCGAAGACGATCCCGCGCGTGATCGTGATCTCGATCCTGGCCATCGCCGCGATCTACCTCGTGATGAATGCCTGCCTCATCTCCGTGCTGCCGATCGAGAAGGCGATGACGTCGAAGGCGGTGGTCGGCGACTACATCGAAGTGCTGATGGGACACCGCTGGGCGCAGATTCTCTCGGTGCTGATCCTCTGGACCGCGTTCGCGTCGATCTTCTCGCTGATGCTCGGCTACTCGCGCATCCTCTACGCCGCCGCGCGCGACCAGAACTTCTTCTCCATCTTCGGCAAACTGCACGCAACGGAGGCGTATCCGATCGTCTCGCTGATCTTCCTCGGCACCGTCGCGGCGATCTTCTGCTGGATCCCGCTGAAGAGCGTGCTGCAGGCGATCCTCTCGATCCGCGCGGTGATTCCGTTCATGGCGCAGATCGTCGGCGCGGTGCTCCTCCGCGTCCGCGAGCCGGAGCGCCCGCGCCCCTTCCGCATGTGGCTCTATCCCCTGCCGGCGATCATCGCGCTCGGGTTGTGGACGTTCGTCGTGATCTCACCGGAGAAGCGGCTGCAGTGGGGCGGGCTGTACGTGATCGGCGCGGGGCTGCTGTTCTTCGGGCTGCGCGAGTGGCTGACGAAACGCGCTCAAGTCCGTGCGTGATCGATCCAGCGCGCCACGTCGGGCGGCTCGTACTCGGCGAAGCGATCGAGCAGCCGGGCCGGATCATCGTCGACGATGGCGATGGCGCGGAAGCGCGGCGCGATGAAACGCTCCTCGACGGCGAGGTCGAGGAACTGGAACAGCGGCGCGTAGAAGCCGCCGACGTCGAGGAAGCCGCACGGTTTGTGATGTGAGCCGAGCTGCGCCCAGGTCCAGACCTCGAAGATTTCTTCCAACGTGCCGAGTCCTCCGGGCAACGCGATGAAGCCGTCGGCGAGATCGGCCATCTTCGCTTTGCGCTCGTGCATCGTCTCGACGACGTGCAGTTCGGCCAGGCCGCCGTGGCCGACCTCGCGCTCCGACAGCATGCGCGGAATCACGCCGATGACTTCGCCGCCGAGGCGGAGCATCTCGTCCGCGAGGATGCCCATCAGGCCGACGCGGCCGCCGCCGTACACGAGTCCGATGCCGCGCGCGGCGAGCGTCGCCGCCATGTCGCGCGCGGCGGAGGCGTACTCGGGACGGGCGCCGGAATTCGAGCCACAGAACACGCAGAGACGTTTCATCGGACCGTAAGATTAACGGATGCGAAGAGTGATCGCCCTTGCCTTTCTGCTGATCGCGCGGATGTCGCTGGCCCAGAACGCGGCCGTCGACAAGCTCGCGCTGGAGACGATGAAGCAGTGGAAGCTGCCCGGGCTGGCGGTCGCGATCGTGAAAGACGACCGCGTGGTGCTGGCCAAAGGCTACGGCGTGAAGCAGCTGGGCGGATCGGCGGCGGTGACGGACGAGACGCTGTTCCAGATCGCGTCGACGTCGAAGGCGTTCACCACGACGGCGCTGGCCATGCTGGCCGATGAGAAGAAGCTGGCGTGGGACGATCCCGTTCGTCAACATGTTGTCTACTTCCATCTCGACGACGCCTGCGCCGATTCGCAGGTCACGCTGCGCGACGTCGTCTCGCATCGCACGGGCCTGAGCCGCCACGACGAGCTGTGGGACAACTCCGGGATGTCTCGCGAAGAAGTCATCCGCGCGATCGGCCGCGTCGAGCTCACGAAGCCGTTCCGCTCCGCGTACCAGTACCAGAACATCATGTTCATGGTGGCGGGCGAGGCGGTGGCGCACGCCAGCGGGATGACGTGGAACGACTTCGTCCGGACGCGCATCTTCCAGCCGCTGCAGATGACACACAGCATCACGACGTTCGCGGAGTGGAACGCGGCAACCGATCACGCGAGCCCTCATCGCTACGACGTGAAATCAGGCGCGGTCTCGGTGTTCCACGTCGTCGATGAAGACAACCTCGGCCCCGCCGGCACGATCGCGTCGTGCGCGCGCGACATGGCGCAATGGCTCCGTCTGCAGCTCGGGGACGGCACGGTCGACGGGAAGAAGCTCGTCTCCGCGGAGTCGCTGAACGAGACGAAGACGCCGCAGATGGCGCTGCGGCTCGACGGCGCGACGCGCGAGCTGAATCCCGAGGCCAACCTCCTCGCGTACGGGATGGGGTGGAACATCTCCGATTACTTCGGCTCGAAGGTGATCTCGCACGCCGGCGCGCTGAACAGCTTCCGGACGCAGGTGGTGCTGCTGCCGAAGGAGCACGCCGGCATCGTGTTGATGACGAACGTCGGCCGCGGCATCTCGATCCTCGCGCTGCGCTACGCGCTGATCGACCAGCTCCTCGGGCGGCCCTCACGCGACTGGAACGGGTACTTTCTCGCCATCGAGAAGAAGCTCGACGACGAGGAGGCGTCAAGAAGAT